>JAESGR010000006.1_pt1:0-255000 | contig 1337354 bp, 1290 predicted proteins | sample 9269771 | NCBI WGS metagenome assembly JAESGR01 (sample SAMN15739572, study PRJNA653492) | algae metagenome | isolation source: Chroococcus sp. CMT-3BRIN-NPC107 and co-occurring heterotrophs from well... | place: USA: Clark Mountains Wilderness, California | collected 2010-04-18
ACAAGGAGATGGTCATGCCCGGGGACAACGTCAGCATCACCGTCAAGCTGATCAACCCGATCGCCATGCAGGAAGGCCTGCGCTTTGCCATCCGCGAAGGCGGCAAGACCGTCGGCTCGGGCGTCGTCGCAAAGATTTTGGAGTAAGCGAACATGGCGACCCAACAGAAAATCCGCATTCGCCTCAAGGCCTTCGATTACAAGCTGATCGACCAGTCCGCCGCCGAGATCGTCGACACCGCCAAGCGCACCGGCGCCATCGTCAAGGGCCCCGTGCCCCTGCCGACGCGCATGAAGCGCTTCGACATCCTGCGCTCGCCGCACGTGAACAAGTCCAGCCGCGACCAGTTCGAAATCCGGACGCACCAGCGCCTGATGGACATCGTGGACCCGACCGACAAGACGGTGGACGCGCTGATGAAGCTGGATCTGCCGGCCGGCGTGGACGTCGAGATCAAGCTGCAGTAAGTCAGGGCAACAGGAAGTCAGCGCCCGCTCTAGGCAGGAATGCCGGGAGCGGGCTATAATTTGCGGCTTCGCCCGAACTGGGTGAAGTAATTTATCAACCTTCTTTCGCCGTTTCCCTTCGGGAGACGTCAAACGCAGAAGCCAATTGCAGCGGCTGCGGCGGAAGTTACGGAGCAACAATATGAGTCTGAGCACCTCCCTCGGGTTGCTGGGCCGCAAGGTGGGCATGATGCGCCTGTTCACCGATGATGGGGACGCAGTTCCTGTCACGGTGGTCGACGTGTCGAACAACCGCGTCACCCAGGTCAAAACCCAAGAGAACGACGGCTACGTGTCCCTGCAGGTCACGTTCGGTTCGCGCAAAGCTTCGCGCGTGACCAAGCCGCAAGCCGGCCACCTTGCCAAGGCAGGCGTGGAACCCGGTGAAATCATCCAGGAATTCCGCGTCACCCCAGACGTTGCCGGCAAGTACGCCGCCGGTGCCACGGTGCCCGCCACCGACGTCTTCGCCGTGGGCCAGAAGGTCGACGTGCAGGGCACCACCATCGGCAAGGGCTACGCCGGCACGATCAAGCGCCACCACATGAGCTCGCAGCGCGCCTCGCACGGCAACAGCCGTTCGCACAACGTGCCCGGCTCCATCGGCATGGCGCAGGATCCCGGCCGCGTGTTCCCCGGCAAGCGCATGACGGGCCACCTGGGCGACGACACGGTCACCACCCAGAACCTGGACGTCTTTCGCATCGACGAAGCCCGCGGCCTGCTGCTGATCAAGGGCGCGGTGCCCGGCTCCAAGGGTGGCTTCGTCACCGTCCGCCCGGCCGTGAAGGCGCGACCGCAGGTCGCCTCCGGCGCCGCCGCAGCTGAGAAGGGGGCCAAGTAATGCAGCTCGAACTCCTGAACGAACAGGGCCAGGCGGCGTCGAAGTACGACGCGCCCGAGACCGTGTTCGGCCGTGAATACAACGAAGACCTGGTGCACCAGATCGTCGTCGCCTTCCAGGCCAATGCCCGCCAGGGCACCCGGGCGCAGAAGGACCGCGAGATGGTCAAGCACTCGACCAAGAAGCCGTTCAAGCAAAAAGGCACGGGCCGCGCCCGCGCCGGCATGACGTCCTCGCCGCTGTGGCGCGGGGGCGGCCGGATTTTCCCGAACAGCCCGGACGAGAACTTCACCCAGAAGATCAACAAGAAGATGTACCGCGCCGGCATGGCGTCCATCTTCTCGCAGCTGGCCCGCGAGGGCCGCCTGGCGGTGGTCGAGTCGATGAAGGTCGATTCGCCCAAAACCAAGGCGCTGGCTGCCAAGTTCAAGGCCATGAACCTTGAATCGGTGCTGGTGATCGCCGACGAAGTCGACGAGAACCTGTACCTTGCTTCGCGCAACCTGGTGAACGTGCTCGTCGTCGAGCCGCGTTACGCCGATCCGCTGTCCCTGGTGCACTACAAGAAGGTGCTGGTCACCAAGGCCGCCATGGACAAGCTCAAGGAGATGTTCGCATGAGCCGTGTGAACCCCACCCCTACCGAACGCAAGTTCGACGAAGGCCGGCTGATGCAGGTCCTGGTCGCCCCGATCGTCTCCGAAAAGGCGACGCACGTGGCCGACAAGACCAATGCCGTCACCTTCAAAGTGCTGCAGAACGCCACCAAGCCCGAGATCAAGGCGGCCGTTGAACTGATGTTCAAGGTCGAGGTCAAGGGCGTGTCGGTGGTCAACACCAAAGGCAAGAGCAAGCGCTTCGGGCGCTCCATGGGCCGCCGCGACAACGTGCGCAAGGCCTATGTGACGCTCAAGCCGGGTCAAGAGCTGAACCTCAACGGGGAGGCCGCGTAAATCATGGCTGTCATCAAGATCAAACCCACTTCACCCGGCCAGCGCGGCATGGTGAAGGTCTCGCGTGACCACCTGCACAAGGGTGATCCGTACGCGCCGCTGCTGGAGCCGCAGTTCCAGAAGTCGGGTCGCAACAACAACGGACACATCACGACCCGCCACAAGGGCGGCGGCCACAAGCACCACTACCGGATCGTGGATTTCGTCCGCAACAAGGACGGCATCCCGGCGAAAGTGGAGCGCATCGAGTACGACCCGAACCGCACGGCGCACCTGGCACTGGTCTGCTACGCCGACGGCGAGCGCCGCTACATCATCGCCCCGCGTGGCCTGGAAGTCGGCTCCACGCTGATGAGCGGCTCCGAGGCCCCGATCCGTGCCGGCAACACCCTGCCGGTGCGCAACATCCCGGTGGGCTCGACCATCCACTGCATCGAGCTCAAGCCCGGTGCCGGCGCCCAGATCGCCCGCTCGGCAGGCACCTCCGCGACGCTGCTGGCGCGCGAAGGCACTTACGCCCAGGTCCGCATGCGCTCCGGTGAGGTCCGCAAGATCCACATCGAGTGCCGCGCCACCATCGGCGAAGTCGCCAACGAAGAGCACAGCCTGCGCCAGTTGGGCAAGGCCGGCGTCAAGCGCTGGATGGGCATTCGCCCGACGGTGCGCGGCGTGGTGATGAACCCGGTGGACCACCCGCACGGCGGCGGCGAAGGCAAGACCGGCGAAGGCCGCCATCCTGTCGACCCCTGGGGCAACCTGACCAAGGGCTACCGCACCCGCAACAACAAGCGCACGCAGGTCATGATCGTGTCGCGTCGCAAGAAGTAAGGGGTTGACGAAATGACTCGCTCACTCAAAAAAGGTCCGTTCGTTGACCACCACCTGGTGGCCAAGGCCGACAAGGCCGTGACCACCAAGGACAAGAAGCCGATCAAGACCTGGTCGCGCCGCTCCATGATCCTGCCCGAGTTCATCGGGCTGACGATCGCCGTGCACAACGGCAAGCAGCACGTGCCGGTCTACATCACCGACCAGATGGTGGGCCACAAGCTGGGCGAATTCGCCCTCACGCGCACCTTCAAGGGCCACCCCGCGGACAAGAAAGTCCAGAAGAAGTAAGGAATGACCATGGAAACACGTGCAGTCCTCCGCGGCGTGCGCCTCTCAGTCGACAAAGGCCGGCTGGTGGCCGACCTGATCCGCGGCAAGAAGGTCGACCAGGCCCTGAACATCCTCGATTTCACGCAGAAAAAAGCTGCGGGCATCGTCAAGAAGGTCCTGGAGTCGGCCATCGCCAACGCCGAACACAACGACGGCGCCGACATCGACGAGCTGAAGGTCAAGACCATCTACGTCGAGCAGGGCGCTTCGCTCAAGCGTTTTACCGCGCGCGCCAAGGGCCGCGGCAACCGGATCGTCAAGCCCACGTGCCACGTGTACTTGACGGTCGGCAACTGAAGCTAGGAAGAACATGGGACAAAAAATCCATCCGACCGGCTTCCGTCTTTCGGTCAGCCGCAACTGGGCCAGCCGCTGGTACGCCAACAACCGTGACTTCGCCGGCATGCTGGCCGAAGACATCAAGGTGCGCGAGTACCTGAAGACCAAGCTCAAGAACGCCGCGGTGTCGCGCGTGCTGATCGAGCGGCCCGCCAAGAACGCCCGCATCACCATCTACTCGGCCCGGCCGGGCGTGGTGATCGGCAAGAAGGGCGAGGACATCGAGAACCTCAAGCGCGAACTGGCCACGCGCCTGGGCGTACCGGTGGCAGTGAACATCGAGGAAGTGCGCAAGCCCGAAGTCGATGCCCAGCTGATCGCCGACAGCATCACCCAGCAGCTGGAAAAGCGCATCATGTTCCGCCGCGCCATGAAGCGCGCCATGCAGAACGCGATGCGCCTGGGCGCCCAGGGCATCAAGATCATGTCCGCCGGCCGCCTGAACGGCATCGAGATCGCGCGTACCGAGTGGTACCGCGAAGGCCGCGTGCCGCTTCACACCCTGCGCGCCGACATCGACTACGGCTTTTCCGAAGCCAAGACCACCTACGGCGTCATCGGCGTCAAGGTCTGGGTCTACAAGGGCGACACCCTGGGCCGCAGCGATGCGCCCACGCTGGACAGCACGCCGCGCCCCGAAGGCGAAGAGCGCCGCGGTCCGCGCGGGCCCCGCCGTGACGGCCGCCCGGGTGGCGACCGTGGTGCCCCCGGCGCAGGCCGTGGAGGTCCCCCCCCCCGCCGTACCGCAGCTGGTGCGGGCAACGTTGCGCCGGCTGACGGCAGCGACAAGCCCGCCGAGGCAACGCCAGGTGCCGAAGCACCGAAAACTGCCGTTAAGCGCGTCCGCAAAGTCGCCGCGCCGGCCGCTCCCGCGGCTGACGGCAAAGGAGAGTAAACATGCTGCAACCCGCTCGTCGCAAATACCGCAAAGAGCAGAAGGGCCGCAACACCGGCATCGCCACCCGGGGTAACTCGGTGGCATTCGGTGACTTCGGCCTGAAGTCCACCGACCGCGGCCGCCTGACGGCCCGCCAGATCGAAGCCGCGCGCCGCGCGATTTCCCGCCACGTCAAGCGCGGCGGCCGCATCTGGATCCGCGTGTTCCCCGACAAGCCGATCTCCACCAAGCCCGCCGAAGTGCGGATGGGCAACGGCAAGGGCAACCCCGAGTACTACGTGGCCGAGATCCAGCCCGGCAAGGTGCTGTACGAGATCGTCGGCGTGCCCGAGGAACTGGCGCGCGAGGCGTTCAAGCTGGCTGCCGCCAAGCTGCCGCTGCGCACCACCTTCGTCAGCCGCATGATCGGCGCGTAATTCAGGAGTCCTACACATGAAAACGACTGAACTGCGCCAGAAAGACGTTGCCGGCATCGAAACCGAAGTCAAGGACCTGCAGAAGGCCCACTTCGGGCTGCGCATGCAGAAGGCCACGCAACAATTGACCAACACCGGCTCGCTGCGCGTCACGCGCCGCGATATCGCCCGCGCCAAGACCATCCTCGCCCAGAAGAAGCTGGCCGAGGCTGCGTCCAAGGCCGCCAAGTAAGGACAGCGCACATGACCGAAGCCAAAACTTCCCTGAAGCGCACCCTGGTCGGCAAGGTGGTGAGCGACAAGCGCGCCAAGACCGTCACCGTCCTGGTCGAGCGCCGCGTCAAGCACGAGCTCTACGGCAAAATCGTCGCCAAGACCAGCAAGTACCACGCCCATGACGAAAAGGGCGAGTACCACCTGGGCGACGTGATCGAGATCACCGAGAGCCGCCCGATCTCCAAGACCAAGAACTGGGTCGCGACCCGCCTGGTCGAGAAGGCCGCCGCGGTTTAATCCGGCGCTGCGCCTCACTTCGAAAAACGGCCCACAATGTGGGTCGTTTTTATTTCCGGAGACGCACACATGATCAAGGTCGGAGACACCCTTCCCGCCGTCACCCTGCAGGAGTATTCCGAGGTCGAAGGCAATGGCTGCAGCATCGGCCCGAACCCGGTCAAGGTGGCCGAGGCCACCGCCGGCAAGACCATCGCGGTGTTCGGCCTGCCCGGCGCTTTCACCCCCACCTGCTCGGCCAAGCACGTGCCGGGCTTCGTGCAGCAGGCCCACGAGTTCACGGCCGCGGGCGTCGACGAGATCTGGTGCGTGAGCGTCAACGACGCCTTCGTGATGGGCGCCTGGGCGCGCGAGCAGAAGACCGCCGGCAAGGTGCGCATGCTGGGCGACGGCAGTGCCGAATTCGCCCAGGCCACCGGCCTCACGCTGGACCTCACCGGCCGCGGCATGGGCGTCCGCAGCGCCCGCTATTCGATGCTGGTCAAGGACGGCAAGGTGGCCTCGCTGAACGTGGAGGCGCCGGGCAAGTTCGAAGTCAGCGACGCCGGCACGCTGCTGGCTCAAGCCAAGGCCTGACGCTCAGCTTTTGATAGCGGCCTGCGCCCGCTGAGAGCGGGCCGCGGGCCTTTTTCATTCCAGATCCACCTTCAGGTAGTGCGCCCCGGGGATCGGGTTGTGGTAGTAGGGCGGAATGGCTTCGAACCCCAGGTCTTCGTACAGGGCCCGCGCCGCTTCCATGTCGTCCAGCGTGTCCAGCAGCACGCTGGCATACCCGGCCTCGCGCGCGGCATCCAGAGCCGCTTCGGCGAGCTGGCGCCCCAGCCCGAAACCCCGGAATGCCTTGCGCACGTACAGCCGCTTCATCTCCGCGGCGTTCGGGTAGTCGCTGGAATCGAGCGGCCGCAGGCCACAGCAGCCCGCCACCGCGCCGTCCACCAGCGCCATCAGCAGCGCCCCGCGCGGCGGCGCGTACTCGCCGGGCAGGCCGGCCAGCTCCTGGTCGAATTGCTGGAAGCACAGGTCGACGCCCAGGCCTTGGGCGTATTCCCTGAACAGGGCCCGCAGCGCGTCCAGATCCGCGGGGAAGCGGGGCGACAGAAGCTGGATCAGGGGAAGCTGGGCCGTTTGCACTCGGGTCCGGGGGGTAGTGAGCGGCCGGCCAGTTTAGCGGCTTCCGTTCACGCTGCAACCTCAGCGGCTACAGCGAGGTGAGTGCGTACACGCCTGCGGCGCACAGCCCGAAGATCGCCAGTGCCACCAGCCGCGACGCCGCATCGTCGCGCGAGGGCTGGACGGCTGCGGTGACCGCCTTGTCCCCATGCACCATCGCGCCGGCCAGGTTGTCCTTCTTCTTCCACAGGTAGTACAGGATGGCCGCCACGTGCAGCAGCACCAGTGCCAGCAGCACCCACTGGCCGATCTGCTTGTGGTACCAGGTGGCGGCCAGGCCCTTGCTGCTGGCCACGAACCGGTTCAAGGGCCCGGTGAAGGCGATTTCGTCGTCGCTCACCAGGCCGGTGCCCACCTGCGCCGCCAGGAACGCCAGCATCGCGAACACGGAGAACGCGCCCAGCGGGTTGTGGCCGATCAGGTGATCCGGGTGGGACTTGCCCCGCAGGTAGTCCATCACGGTGCGCGGCGAGTAGAGGAAAGAGGCGAACCGCGACCAGCGCCCGCCGACAAAGCCCCAGACGATGCGAAACAGCAACAGCGCCAGCACCGCGTACCCCAGGCGGGCATGCCAGTCGATCCAGGAACCCGGCGCATAGGATGTGATGGCCAGGCCCAGGACGCAGGCCACGAGGGCCCAGTGGAAGACGCGGGTCGGCAGGTCCCAGACACGAACGGATTGGCGCATGTTTCTTCTCCTGGCGCCGATTTTGCTGTGTTTGGAAGGCGGGCCCAAGAGGTTAGTAGATTCCCTGCCCTGGGGCTTGCGCGCTGAACTTCTGATAGAAAGCCTGGTCTGCCTTTCGCGCCTTGTTGCGCCCTATCAACCTCCCGGAGAAGAAACCATGAAGATACTTGCCTCCTTCGCCCTCGCGGCGGCAGCCCTGGCGGCCCTGCCGGCCTCGGCCCAGAGCTTCCAGAAGCCCGAAGACGCGATCAAGTACCGCAAGTCGGCCTTCACGGTGCTGGCGGCGCACTTCGGCACCCTGGGAGCGATGGCCAACGGCCGCATGCCGTACGACGCGCAGGTCGCGGCCCGCAGCGGTGACGTGGTGGCGATCGCTGCCACCCTGCCGTGGGCAGGATTCGGCCCGGGCACCGACAAGGGGGACACCCGCGCCAAGCCCGAGATCTGGAGCGAGCAGGCCAAGTTCAAGGAAGGCGCCGACAAGATGCAGGCCGAGCTGACCAAGCTGGCTGCCGCCGCCAAGACCGGAAGCGTCGACAACCTCAAGGCCTCTTTCGGCGCCGCCGCCGGCACCTGCAAGGCCTGCCACGACGCGTACCGGAAAGACTAAGCGCCCGCCGCGGGCGCCTCAAGGGCAAGCCGATAACGGCTTGCCAAGGCCAAGACAAAGCCCCGCGATGCGGGGCTTTGTACTTGGGCGCGCCTTCGGCGCGGGGGAGTTACGCCGATTCAGCCAGGAGCTTCTCGATCAGCTGGTGCAGCTCGGCGAAGTTCGGCTCGCCCACGTAGCGCTTCACGATCTCGCCGCGCTTGTTCACGATGTACGTCGTCGGCGTGACCTTCACGTCGCCCCAGGCCTGCGCCACCGCGCCGGTGTTGTCGATCGCCACCTTGAACGGCAGCTTGCGCGTCTGCGCATAGTTCACCACGTAGCTGGGTGGGTCGTAGCTCATGGCCACGGCCAGCGTGTCGTACCCGCGTGACTTGTACTTGTCGTAGGTGGCGGTGATCTTGGGCATCTCGGCCACGCAGCTGGTGCAGCTGGTAGCCCAGAAATTCACCAGCGTGACCTTGCCCTTGAGGTCGGCGGTCGTCTGCTTGCTGCCGTCCAGCAGCACGAACGTGGACTCGGGCGCGGCGCTGCGGCCCGAGCTGAAGTACACCCCCGCGCCCAGTGCCAGCGCAGCGGCGACGGTGATGCCGACCAGGAGCTTGTTCATGCCTGAAGTTTAAGGTGCAGGCCGCAGCCCGCGCCGGCGCCGGGTTAACCGCATTCAGATGACCTTGCGGTCCTTCAGCGCCTGCACCCGCTGCGCCGGCCAGGCCAGCACCTCGCGCAGGACGGCCTCGGTGTGCTGCCCCAGCAACGGCGGCGGCAGCTCGGTGCGTACCGGCGTCGCGCTCATCTTGAGCGGGCTGGACACCAGCCGCAGCCCGGGCGCGAGCGGGTGCTCCCACCGCGTGACCATGCCGCGGTCCTGCACGTGCGGATCGGCAAACACCTCCGCCAGGTTGTTGATCGCGCCGCACGGCACCTTGGCGGCCTCCAGGGCGGCAAGCCATTGCGCCTTGGGCCGGGTTGCCATCAGCGCTTCCAGCATCGGCACCAGCACGGCGCGGTTGCGCACGCGGTCCTGGTTGCGGGCAAAACGCGGGTCGGCCGCGAGTTCCGGCCGGCCCGCCACTTCGCAGAATTTCGCGAACTGGCTGTCGTTGCCGACGGCCAGGATCAGATGGTCCTTGTGGCCGTCTGGCGCGGGCGCGACCTCGAACACCTGGTAGGGCACGATGTTCTGGTGCGCATTGCCGGCGCGCCCGGGCACCTGGCCGCTCACGAGGTAATTCGCCCCGAGGTTGGCCAGCATGGCCACCTGAGTGTCCAGCAGCGCCATGTCGATGTGCTGGCCTTCCCCGGTGCGCTCGGCGTGGCGCAGCGCAGCCAGGATGCCCACCGTGGCGTACATGCCGGTGAACAGGTCGGCCACCGCCACACCCACCTTCTGCGGGCCGCCGCCGATGTCGTCGCGCTCCCCCGTGACGCTCATGAGGCCGCCCATGCCTTGCACCGCGTAGTCGTAGCCGGCCCGCTCGCGGTAGGGCCCGGTCTGGCCAAACCCGGTCACGCTGCAGTACACCAGCCGCGGGTTGACCTGGCGCAGCGAGGCCCAGTCCAGCCCGTAGCGGGCCATGTCGCCGACCTTGAAGTTCTCCACGAACACGTCGCACTTGGCCGCCAGCTCCCGCACCAGGGCCTGGCCTTCGGGCTGCGCGATGTCGCAGGTCACCGAGCGCTTGTTGCGGTTGGTGCCCAGGTAGTACGCCGCTTCACCGGTGTCGCTTCCCTGCGCATCTTTGAGGAACGGCGGGCCCCAGCTGCGGGTGTCGTCGCCGGCGCCGGGCCGCTCGATCTTGATCACGTCCGCGCCCAGGTCGGCCAGGGTCTGGGTGCACCAGGGGCCCGCCAGCACGCGGGAAAGGTCGAGGATGCGGATGCCCGCCAGCGATGTCATGCGGGAATTGTCGGCTGGAAACCGATAATCGGGCGATGCTCCGTCTCACCGTGGCCGTGCTGCTGGGCGTCGGCACCGCCGCCTGCAGCCCCACCTTCAACTGGCGCGAAGTCCGCGCCGAGCCCACGCCGCTGAGGGCCCTGCTGCCCTGCAAACCGGAGAAGGCGTCGCGCCAGGTGCCGATGGCCGGCCGGCCGGTCGAGCTCCAGGTGCTCGGGTGCGAAGCCGGCGGCGCCACCTTCGCCGTGCTGCATGCCGAGCTGGGCCAGGCCGGGCGCGGTGGCGAGGTGCTGGCGCAATGGCAGCAAGCCACGCTGGCCAACCTGCGCGGCACCGGCTCGCCGGCCACGGCGTTCGTTCCACCCGGCGCGCTGGCACTGCCCCAGTCGCAAAAGGTCAGCGCCAGCGGCCGGCGCGCCGACGGCAGCCCGGTCCAGAGCCAGGCCGCGTACTTCACCCGCGGCACGCAGGTGTTCCAGGCGGTGATCTACGCCGACGACATCCGCCCCGCATGGGCCGACCCGTTCTTCCAGGGATTGCGCTTCGAATGAGCCTGCTCTCGCGCCGGGCCGCCATCGCCGTCTTCCTGGCCTTTGCCTTCGCCTACTTCTTCTCCGCCCTGGTGCGGGCGGTCACGGCCACGCTGGCCCCCACCCTGACCCAGGAGTTCGCCCTGCAGGCGCGCGACCTGGGCTTGCTGGCCGGCGGCTACTTCTTCGGTTTCGCGGCCACGCAGCTGCCGCTGGGCAACTGGCTGGACCGCCATGGCCCGAAGAAGGTGATCCTGAGTTTCCTGCTGGTGGCGGTGGCGGGATGCATCGCGTTCTCGATCGCCACCAGCTTCTCGGCGCTGCTCGCGGCCCGGGTGCTGTGCGGCGTCGGGGTCAGTGCCTGCCTGATGGCGCCGCTCACCGGCTTTCGGCGCTGGCTGGCGCCGGCGACGCAGCTGCGCGCCAACTCCTGGATGCTGATGACCGGCTCGTTCGGCATGCTGGCGTCCACACTGCCCGTGCAGTGGCTTGTGCCCGTGGTCGGCTGGCGGCCGCTGTTCTGGGCCCTGGCGGTGCTGGTCGCGCTGGCCATGGTGCTGATCGCCTGGCGCGTGCCGGCCTGGGAGCCCTCACCCCCACCCGCTCCCGGCGGGCCAGGCGGATATGCCGAGGTCTGGCGCCACCCCTATTTCCGCCGCCTGTCGCCCATCGGCTTCTTCAGCTATGGCGGCATGGTGGCCATGCAGACGCTGTGGGCCGGCCCCTGGATGGTGCGCGTCGCGGGCTATCCGCCGCTGCAGGCGGCGGCCGGCCTGTTCACCATCAACCTCTCCATGCTCGTCACGTTCTGGGGCTGGGGCATGCTCAATCCCTGGCTGGCACGGCGCGGCTACACCACCGACCGGCTCATCGCCTGGGGCCTGCCCCTGAGCCTGGTCGTTCTTGCTATGATTATCGTAGCGGGACCCGCAGCCGGGGCGGGGGCCTGGGCCCTGTTTTGCATCACGTCCACCTTCGTTTCGCTGGCCCAGCCCGCGGTGGGCATGGCCTTCCCCCCGGCGCTGGCCGGCCGCGCGTTGTCGGCCTACAACCTGGTGATCTTCGCCGGCGTGTTCTGCGTGCAGTGGGGCATCGGCCTGCTGGTGGATGGATTTTCGGCGCTGGGGTTCACCGAAGTGGGCTCGTTCCAGGCCGCGATGAGCGTGTTCCTTGCCAGCAGCGTGCTCTCCTATGGCTACTTCCTGCTGGCCAGAACCGATAATCAGCCTCAATGAACGGCATTCTCCTCATCGGCCACGCGCCGCTGGCGCATGCGCTGCGCGAATGCGCACTGCATGTGTTCCCGGATTGCGGCCCCAGCCTCGTGGCCATCGACGTGCAGCCGAATCTCTCGCCGGAAGAGACGCTGGCCACCGCCCGCATCGCCATGGCCCAGCTGACCCAGCCGGCGGGCGTCAAGGGCGTGCTGGTGCTGACCGACATCTTCGGGGCCACGCCCAGCAACGTGGCGCAGAAGCTGGTCGATGGCGTGAGCTCGCGCCTGATCACCGGCGTCAACCTGCCGATGCTGCTGCGCGCGGTGAGCTACCGGCACGAGCCGCTCGATGCCCTGGTCTCGCGCGCCGTCGTCGGCGGCACCCAGGGCGTGATGCAGGTGGCGATCACCGCGCCGCAGAACCAGCCCCGCCGCAACCATGATCAAGACAAGTACGACCATCAGCAATAAGCTGGGCCTGCACGCCCGCGCCTCCGCCAAGCTCACCAAGCTGGCCGGCGGCTTCCCTTGCGAAGTGTGGATCAGCAAGGGCGAGCGCCGCGTGAACGCCAAGAGCATCATGGGCGTCATGATGCTGGCGGCCGGCCTGGGCAGCCAGGTGGAGCTCGAGACCGACGGCGAGCGCGAGCGCGAAGCGATGGACGCGCTGCTGGCCTTGATCAGCGACAAGTTCGGGGAAGGCGAGTGAAGGCGAATGACCTGGGCGGCGCCGGGCCGTCCCGAGCCGCGAGCGCCCCCCCGGGGGGCAGCGCACCACGCGTAGCGGGGAGCGTGGCGGGATGACATTTTCCGTTCACGGTCTTCCCGTGGCCCGCGGCATCGCCATCGGCCGTGCCGTGCTGATGGCCGGGCGCGTGGACGTGGCCCACTACTTCATCGAGCCCGGGCAGGTCGAGGCCGAGATCGAACGGGTGCGCGCGGGCCGCAACGCGGTGGTCGACGAGATCCACCGGCTGCAGCACACCATCGCCGGCATGGGCCCCAAGGAGGCGCCGCACGAGCTCACGGCGCTGCTGGACGTGCACCTGATGCTGCTGCAGGACGAAGACCTGATCACCGGCGTCAAGCACTGGATCACCGACCGCCTGTACAACGCCGAATGGGCGCTGACGACGCAACTGGAACAGCTGTCGCGCCAGTTCGACGACATGGAGGACGAGTACCTGCGCGAGCGCAAGGCCGACCTGGAGCAGGTGGCCGAGCGCATCCTGCGCTACATGAAGGGGGTGGCCTCGCCGGTGGCGCCGCCGGCTTCCGGCCGCCGCTCGTCCCATCCCCGCCAGCAGGACCTGCTGCTGGCCGACGACAGCCTGGACGTGCCCCTGGTGCTGATCGCGCACGACCTGTCGCCGGCCGACATGCTGCAGTTCAAGCAGAGCGTGTTCGCCGGCTTCGTCACCGACGTGGGCGGCAAGACCTCGCACACCGCCATCGTGGCCCGCAGCATGGACATCCCGGCCGTGGTCGGCGCCCGCAGCGCCAGCCAGCTGGTGCGCCAGGACGACTGGGTGATCGTGGACGGCGACGCCGGCGTGATGATCGTGGATCCGTCGCCCATCATCCTGGCCGAGTACGGGTTCAAGCAGCGGCAGGCCGAGCTCGAGCGGGGCCGGCTCTCGCGGCTGCGCCACACGCCGGCCGTCACGCTCGACGGCGAGAAGGTGGAGCTGCTGGCCAACATCGAGCTGCCGGAGGACGCCCCGGCGGCGGTGCGCGCCGGCGCGGTCGGCGTGGGCCTGTTCCGCAGCGAGTTCCTGTTCATGGGGCGCAAGGGCAACCTGCCGGGCGAGGAAGAGCAGTACCAGGCCTACAAGCGCGCGGTGGAGGGCATGGAAGGCCTGCCGGTGACGATCCGCACCATCGACGTCGGCGCCGACAAGCCGCTGGACGATTCGGTGCGCGACGTCGCCCACCTGAACCCGGCGCTGGGCCTGCGCGCCATCCGCTGGAGCCTGGCCGACCCGGCCATGTTCCTGACGCAGCTGCGCGCCATCCTGCGGGCCGCCGCGCATGGCAAGGTGCGGATGCTGATCCCCATGCTGGCGCATGCCAGCGAGATCCGCCAGACGCTGTCGCTGGTGGATTTCGCGCGCGCCGAGCTCGACAACCGCGGCGTGGCCTACGGGCCGGTGCAGGTGGGCGCCATGATCGAGATTCCGGCCGCGGCACTGATCCTCAAGACCTTCCTCAAGTATTTCGATTTCCTGTCGATCGGCACCAATGACCTGATCCAGTACACGCTGGCGATCGACCGGGCCGACGAATCGGTGGCCCATCTGTACGACTCCTGCCACCCGGCGGTGCTCAACCTGGTGGCGCAGACCATTGCCGAGTGCCGCCGCCAGGGCAAGGACGTGAGCGTGTGCGGCGAAATGGCGGGCGACACCGACCTCACCCGGCTGCTGCTGGGGCTGGGGCTGCGCAGCTTTTCCATGCACCCGGCCCAGATCCTGGCGGTCAAGCAGGAAGTCCTGCGGGCCGACACCCAGCGCCTGGCGCCCTGGGCCCAGCGGGTGATCGAGGCCGAGGACCCGGCGCAGCTACTGGGCTGAGCCCGGCCCGGCCACAGCGCCGTCCAGGTCCTGTGCGCTGCCGGTGGCAGCCCGGGGCGGCGCCACCACGATGGCCGGCTGCGCGCCCGGCGTGAGCACCACCGGCGGGCTGGCCCGAGGCGGTGCGATCACGATGGCCGGCTCGGCCTGGCGGGGCGGCGCGATCACGATGGCCTGTTCGGCCGCGCGCGGCGCCGGGATCGTCACCACCGCGGGCTCCGAAGGCGGCGCAGGGACGGTGACGACCGCTTCGCCGTCGGCCTGCCGCGGCGGTGCCGCGCCGGGCGCAGGCGCCGCCGTCACCGCCGGGTTGCCGTTCGGCGCGGCGGCAGGAAAGAGCCGGCCCCACCAGTCGTTGACCTGCCCGATCAGCGGGTCCAGCACGCCTGGCTCCGGCGGCGGCGTGCCGAACCGGGCCTTGGCATCGATGGCCTTCATGCGCAGGCTCTGCTGGAAGAACTCGCCCACCATGGGCAGGGCGCTGCGGGCGCCCGGGCCCCAGCTGTCCTGCATGGTGATGCGGCTGTCGTTGAAGCCGACCCAGGCGCCCGCCACGAGTTGCGGGTGCATCAGCACGAACCAGCCGTCCGTGTTGTCCTGCGTGGTGCCGGTCTTGCCGGCGACGTCCGCCTGAATGCCGTAGCGGGTGCGGATGGCCGTGCCGGTGCCCCGGTCGATGGCGCCGCGCAGCACGTCCAGCAGCACCAGCGCGGACGCCGGCGACATGGCCTGCTCGGGCTGGGGTGCCATGAACTCCTCGAGCACGCGGCCGCTGCGGTCTTCCACCCGGGCCACGATCTGCGGCGGCACATAGGCGCCGCCGTGGGCGATGGCCGCGTAGGCGGCCACCATTTCGCGCAGTGTCACGGGGCTGGTGCCCAGCGCCAGCGAAGGCACCTGGTCCAGCTTGCTCTCGCGCACGCCGAGTGCCTGCGCCAGTTGCGCCACGCGTTGCGGCCCGACCGCGTGCATCACCTGCGCCGTGATCGTGTTCCTGGACTGCGCCAGCCCCTCGCGCAGCGTCATCAGCTGGCCGGTGGGCGCGCTCGCGTCGGTGGGCCGCCAGACCTGCCCATTGCCCAGCCGGAACTCCTTGACCTCGTCCAGCAGGGTGTCGCCGGCGCGCGCGCCCTGCTCGAAAGCCGCGCCGTAGACAAAAGGCTTGAAGGTGGAGCCGGGCTGGCGGCGCGCCTGCTGCACGTGGTCGAATTGGTCCAGGCTGAAGTCGCGGCTGCCGACCCAGGCGCGTACCAGGCCCGTGCCGGGCTCCATGGCCATGAAGCCGGCCTGCAGCCGGGTCTTGTCCTCGCGCAGCGTCTGCACGAAGGCGGCGTCGGACAGCAGCTTGCGCAGCGCCTGTTCCTCGCCCAGGCCGGCCGCGCGCTGCGACTGGAACTCGGCGCTCTCGCGCACGAAGGCCTGCACCAACTCGCGCTGGGCGCCCCAGCCGGAGCGCGGGCCCCAGGCCGCGTTGGCGGATTGCTGCAGCCGATCGGCCTGCCGCGCCAGCGCCTGCGTGGCCAGGTTCTGCAGGCGCGAGTCGATGGTGGTGCGCACCACCAGGCCGTCGGCGTAGATGTTGTAGCCCTGGCGGTCGGCCCAGTCGATCAGCCAGCGGCGCAGGTGCTTGGCGAAGTGGGGTGCGGGCCCCAGCTGTTCCTGTTGCCGCTCGAAGTCCAGCCGCAGCGGCCGCTTCTTGAGCGCTTCCAGCTGCGCGACCTCCAGCTTGCCGTGCTTGGCCATCTGGCCCAGGACGATGTTGCGCCGCTGCAGGGCGCGGTCGGGGTTGAGCACCGGGTTGTAGTAGCTGGTGCCCTTGAGCATGCCCACCAGCGTGGCGCTCTCCAGCACGTCCAGTTCGCCCGCGCGCTTGTCGAAGTAGGTGCGGGCGGCCATCTCGATGCCGTATGCGTTGTAGAGAAAGGGCACCGTGTTCAGGTAGGTCTCGAGGATCTCCTCCTTGGTGTAGACCGACTCGATCTTCAGCGCGGTGATCGCTTCCTTGATCTTGCGGCTCACGGTGGCGGCACGCCCGATCTCCTCGGGATAGAGGTTGCGCGCCAGTTGCTGCGTGAGCGTGGAGCCGCCCTGCAGCCGCCCGGTCAGCGTGTGCACCACGGCCGAGGCCGTGCGGCGCACGTCCACGCCGCGGTGCTCGTAAAAGCGGTGGTCTTCGGTGGCGATCAGCGCGGTGAGCACCGAGGGCGCCATGTCGCCCAGCTTGACCCATTCGCGGTTGGCGCGTCTGAACACGGCCAGCTCCTGCCCGTCGGCGGTCAGGGCCACGCTGGGCTGCTCGGCCTTGGCCTTGCGGATGTCCACGATGCTGGGCGTGAACGGGATCAGCGCCATGACATAGGCCAGCGCCGCGAGCGGCACGGCCAGCAGCAGCCAGGGCCGGGTCCACAACCCCCTGACGAAGCGGGCAAGGAAGGCAGCGACGGTGTGGGCGGCTCGGGCGGGCGCCGTGCTCATGGGCGAGGGTTGGGGTGTGCGGCTGTGGCGTTGAGCCCGACTCTAGGACCGGAGCCGTGCGCCGCCCGTAGGACGGAAACTCAAGCGCCCAGCGACGATGCCGCGCCCTGCGGCGTCGCGACCGACTCCCGCAGCACCAGCGGGCAGTCCATCTTGATCTGCCGCGGGGGCAAGGGGCCTTGCGCCGCTTCGTCGATGAGCCGCTCCACCGCCCACTGGCCCATCGCGAAATTGGGCAGCAGCACCGTGGAAAGGGCGGGCCGCGCATGGCGCGCCTGCTCCTGGTCGTCATAGCCGATCAGCGACAGCTGCCGCGGCACCGCCAGCCCCAGCTGGCGCGCGGCCTCCAGCGCCCCGAGCGCCATGAGGTCATTGGCGCAGAAGATGGCGCTGGGTGGCCGCGGTTGCTGCAGCAACGACAGGGCGTGCTCGAACCCGGTGCCGCTCATCCAGTCGCCCTCGCGCACCAGCGCCGCATCGAACGGCAGGTCGGCGGTGGCCAGCGCTTGCCGGTAGCCTTTGAGCCGGTCGCGCGCGGCGTCCATCCAGGGCTCGCCGTTGATGAAGGCGATGCGGCGGTGGCCCTGCGCCAGCAGGTGGTCGACGGCGCCGAACGCGCCGCCCACTTCGCCGGGGATGACGCTGGCGCGCGAGCGGTCGCTGCAGGTGCAGTTCAACAGCACAGTGGGGATGTCCGGCCGCTGCGCCAGGGCCGGCGGGAGTTCCACCTCGCGCGTGAAGATGCTGGCCACGATCACGCCCAGCAGGGCAGGGTGGGCCAGCACGGCGTCCAGCGTGGCCGCTTCCAGCTCACGGTCGCCGCCGGTCACGTGCGCGGCCAGCAGGCAGTTGTGTTCCCAGGCCGCGGCACGCGCGCCGTCGATGGTGATCGAGGGGTGCTGCGAGGTCGCGACCTCGTCCGCCAGGTACACGACCAGGTTGCGGCGCGCCCCTGTCGGTGACGGCGGCGCTGCCGTCGCTGTGGTCTTGCGGCTGGGCAGCTGGTACCCCAACTCGCGTGCCACCTCGAACACCCGCTCGCGCGTCGCCGCCGACACCTTGGCGCCGGTCATCCGGTTGAGCACCAGCGACACGGTGGACTGCGACACGCCCACGAGCTTGGCGATGTCGGTCATGGTCGGGCGTGGGCGGGGCGTGGCCATGGAAACAATTATGAATTGGTAATAAGCTGAGCTTGAACAAATTTATGACTAATGAAAGAATCCAGTTATTACCACCCCGGAGACAAACCGCCATGCGCTACACCGCCGCCGAGCACGACGCCTTCGCCCGCGACTTCAACCGCGACAGCCTGGTCATCCTGCGGAATCACTTCCCGCGCGAGAAGCTGGCCCGCTGGGCCGAGGCCTTCAAGCCCCTGCTCAAGGACCAGGTCGCCAGGGATGTGGACAACCCGAACCGCGGCGCACAGCGCTTCTACGTCACGCTGCCGTTCCAGGGCCTGTTCGCCGACCCCGAGATCTTCGAGGACCGTGACCTCCTGGCTATCGTCGAGCGCGTGGCCGGGCCGGAGCCAGTGCTGTGCCAGCTGGCCACCGACACGCCGCTCAAGGGTTCGGACTACCAGGCCTGGCATGCCGACACGCCGGCGCTGTTCCCGGAATGGAAGAACAACGACACGCCGTCATTCCAGATCGCCGTGAACTTCGCGCTGTGCGACGTCACGGATGCCAACGGCCCGTTCGAGACCACTTTCGGCACGCACCGCATGAACAAGGACGAGGCCATGGCCGGCCTGGCTTCCGGCGCCATCGCGCAGCATCGCCTGCCGATGGCCATGGGCGACGTGATGATCCGCGACGTGCGCGCCGTGCATCGCGGCACGCCCAACACCACGGACGAGCCGCGGCCCATGGTGGTGCTGGGCTACAGCCGCCGCTGGCTGCACCGGCCCGAGGTGCAGATCCGCGTGCCGCAGAGCACCTGGAACGAACTGTCGCCCATCGGCCGCAGCCTGCTGCGCTTCAACCCCGTGGTGGCGGACGAGCAAGCCGTCGCCGCCGAAGAGAAGTACATCAGCTTCGCCTACTGACACCTGGAGAAACCCTTGAAGAAATCATTCCAAGACGCCGGCTTCGACGCGGCATCGCAAGGCCTGGTGCAACTGTCCGCCGGGCAGCTGCACCTGGCGATCACGCCCGAGGTCGGCGGCTCCATCGCCAGCTTCAGCCGGCGCTGGCGCGAGGACGGGGCGCAACGCGAGGTGCACTGGCTGCGCCCCGCCAGCGCCGAGGGCCTGGCCCAGCGCAACCCGCTGGCGATGGCGAGCTTTCCGCTGCTGCCGTTCTGCAACCGGATCCGCGATGGGGTGGCGCAGTTCGAAGGGCGCGAGATCCAGTTCCCGCCCAACCATCCTTCGGTCGATTCGCCGCACCCTTTGCACGGCATCGGCTGGCAGCGGCCCTGGCAGGTGCTGTCCTCCAGCCGGACCGAGGCCGTGCTGGCACTCGCGGTGGATGCCAGCCCGGCCTGGCCCTGGGCCTTTTCGGCGCGGCAAACCTTCGCCCTGGACGACAAGGGTTTGCAGGTCACCATGACGCTGACCAATGAAGACACGGCGGCCATGCCGGCGGGGATCGGCCACCACCCCTACTTCCCGCATGAAGCGGGCACCCGGGTGCGGATGCCGGCTGCGGCGATGTGGGAAGGTGACGCCGAAGTCATGCCCACCCGGCTGGTGGAGTCCGAAGCCGTGCGCCAGCTGCGCCAGGGCGTGGTGCTGGCCGAACTCGACCTGGACAACAACTTCGTGGGCTGGGACCACTGGTCGCGCGTGGACTGGCCCGCCGACGCACAGGGGCCGGCGCGCAGCGTGCTCATGGAAGCGGAAGCGCCGCTGGACTACTTCGTGATCTATTGCCCGCCGGGTTATGACCATTTCTGCGCCGAGCCGGTCAGCCAGTGCACGGATTGGCTGAACCTGATGGACGAACACGGCCACGGTGCGCTGGGCGGAACGCGGCTGGCCCCGGGGGAAACCTTGACTGCGCGCTTCCGGCTGGTGCCGGGCTGGTACTAGCGCGCGCGTGTTCCCAGCACGGCGGCGCCGATGATCAGGGCCGCCGCGGCCGCGATGCCGGCGGTCAGGCTGCGGCCCGTGGCCAGGATCAGCATCGTGGTCGACCCCAGCGGCGTCAGGTAGCTCAGGATGCCGATGTGGCGGGCGTCGCCGTTCTTCAGCGCCTTGTCCCACAGGTAGAAGGCGCCGCCCAGCGGACCCAGGCCCATCACGGTGAGCAGCAGCCAGTCGCGCCCGGACGGAACCACCGCGGGCTCCAGCGCCCAGTGGCACAGCAGCGAGAGCATGCCGGACACCAGCCCGAACAGCCCGATGGCCGCCGTCGGGAACGACGCCACGCGGCGCGTCAGCAGCGAGTAGCTGGCCCAGATGAACGCCGATGCCAGGGCCGGCAGGTAGCCCCAGGACCAGGCGCCTTGCGCGCCGCCGCCGCCCAGGATGGCAATGGCCGCGCCGGCGAATCCGGCCACGGCCGCCACCACGTGCGCTGCCCGCAGCTGCAAGCCGGGCAGGAACACCGGCGCCAGCACCACGATCAGCAGCGGCCAGAGGTAGTTGACCAGGTTGGCTTCCACCGGCGGCGCGGTGCGCAGCGCCACGAACAGCAGGAAGTGGAACCCGAACAGGCCGTAGACGCCCAGGGCCAGCGTCGAGGCCGGCACGCGCCAGCTGCCAATCAGCGGCCAGGCGGGCACGCTTCCGATCACCAGCGCGATGCCGGTCAGCAGGAAGGGCGGCAGGTGCTTCAGGGCCAAGCCCAGCGTCGCCAGGCTGGCCCACAGCGCGATGGCTCCCAGGGCGTAGAGGTTGGCGTGCATGGCAGCGAGCTTAGGGCCCGCGATCGTCGCGCAACGCCGCCCTGCCGTCGCGCGGCAACGGTTCAGTGGTGACGGCGCAGGGCGGCCGTCAGCGCGGACGGCGAGCGGTAGCCGGTCCGGCGCGCGATCTCGAACACGGCAACGCCGGCCTGCCGCAGCTGGCGAGCCCGGGCCAGCCGCTGCAGGCGCAGCCACTGCGCCGGGCCGACGCCATGCATCTCGTGGCAGCGCAGCGCGAACTGGCTGGGGCTCAGATGGACCTGCGCGGCGAGATCGGCCGCCACCAGCGGTTGATCCAGCCGGGCCTGTACCCACGCGGACAGCGCCTGCCAGTCGATCTGGCGGCGCGGCCGTTGGTGGGCGATGGGCCGGCGCCAGGCCTCCAGCAGCAGGGCAGGCCCGTGCAGGGCTGCCAGCGGTTGATGCTCAAGCAGCGCCTGCGCCAGGTAGGTGGCGAGCGGCCGCAGCTGCGCCGGACGCGCCGGCGAAGGCTGGCACAGGGACCAGAGATCGAGGCGGGTGTCCAGCACCAGGCATTCGCTGCCGCCGGCGGATTCGAAATCGTGGCGATCGCCCGGTGCGACCAGGAAGGCGTCTCCGGCCGCGATGCGCTGCCCGCGGCCTTCGACTTCCAGCTCGAGCACGCCGTGCAGGCCGATCAGTGCCTGGAAATGGTCGTGCGAATGGCTGCCGTGCGATGGGCCATAGCGGCGCAGCGTCAGCCCGTCGTGCGTGGCCGCCATGGGGTCAAGCCGTCACGCCCGCACGCCTGAAAACGCCGGCGAGGCTGGCACGCCTGCGGGGCTGGCAACGCCTGCGGCGTGGGCCTGCTGGTCGGCGTGGTAGCTGCTGCGCACCATCGCGCCCACGGCCGCGTGGCTGAAGCCCATCTCGTAGGCCTGCGCTTCGAACATCTTGAAGGTGTCAGGATGCACGTAGCGGCGCACCGGCAGGTGCGAGGTGCTCGGGGCCAGGTACTGGCCGATGGTGAGCATGTCGATGTCGTGCGCGCGCATGTCGCGCATCACCTGCAGGATTTCTTCGTCGGTTTCGCCCAGGCCGACCATCAGGCCGCTCTTGGTCGGAACGCCGGGGTGCAGCGCCTTGAACTTCCTCAGCAGGTTCAGGCTGAAGGCGTAGTCCGAGCCGGGGCGCGCTTCCTTGTACAGGCGCGGGATGGTTTCCAGGTTGTGGTTCATCACGTCGGGCGGCGCGGCCTTCAGGATCTCCAGCGCCCGGTCGTCCCGGCCGCGGAAATCGGGCACCAGGATCTCGATGGTGGTGCCGGGCGACAGCTCGCGGGTCTTCCTGATGCAGTCCACGAAATGCTGGCTGCCGCCATCGCGCAGGTCGTCGCGGTCCACGCTGGTGATCACCACGTATTTCAGCTGCAGCCTGGCGATGGTGCGCGCCAGGTTCTCCGGCTCATTCGCATCCAGCGGGTCCGGCCGGCCGTGGCCGACGTCGCAGAACGGGCACCGGCGCGTGCACTTGTCGCCCATGATCATGAAGGTGGCCGTGCCCTTGCCGAAGCATTCGCCAATGTTGGGGCAGGAAGCTTCCTCGCACACGGTGTGCAGGTTGCTCTCGCGCAGGATCTGCTTGATCTCGTAGAAGCGGGTGGTGGGCGAGCCGGCCCGCACCCGGATCCAGTCCGGCTTCTTGAGCACCTCGCCGCGCTCCACCTTCACTGGAATGCGCGACAGCTTCGCCGCCGCCTTCTGCTTGGCCGAGGCGTTGTAGGTATCGCTGCTTTGCGCTTCGCGCACGACGTCGGTGGAGCTCATGGGATCCTTCAGGGGGCGAGCAAGGCGCCGAGCTTCTGGCTCAGCACCCGCGCCGCTTCGTTCCAGGGGGTGGAGACGCCGATTGTAGAAAGATCCACCGTTTTCAGCCCGGCGTACCCACAGGGGTTGATGCGCGAGAAGGGGTCCAGGTCCATGGCCACGTTCAGCGCCAGGCCGTGGTAGGTGCAGTGCCGGCTGACCTTGATGCCGAGCGCGGCGATCTTGCCCAGCGCAATGCCGTTCTCCCTGAGCTTGTCGAAGGGCCCTGGATTCCCGTCGTCCTGAGCCCGTAGAAGGGCAGGCTGAGCCGGAACAGGCAGGCTGGCGTGGCCGAAAGGATCGTCCAGCCGCACATAGATGCCGGGCGCGCCGGCGACGCGATGGCCGGTCACGCCGTAATGGGCCAGCGTGCGGATCACGGCTTCTTCCAGCCGGTACACGTATTCCTTGACGAAGCAACCAGCGCGGCGCAGGTCGACCAGCGGGTAGGCGACGACTTGGCCCGGCCCGTGGAAGGTCACCTGGCCGCCGCGGTTGGTCGGCACCACCGGGATGTCGCCCGGCGCGAGCAGGTGGTCGGGCTTGCCGGCCAGGCCCTGCGTGAAGACCGGGGGGTGTTCGCACAGCCAGAGCTGGTCGGCCGTGGCGTCTGTGCGTGCGGCGGTGAAGGCCTGCATCGCCTCGTACGTGGGGACGAAGTCCACGCGGCCGAGCAGGCGCAGCTCCATCGCTAGAGGACCACCTTCACCATCGGATGGCTCGACAGGGTCCGGTAGAGCTCGTCGAGCTGCTCGCGGCTGGTGGCGGTGACCGTGATCGTGATGCCCAGGTAGTTGCCCGCCTTGCTGTCACGCAGCTCGATGGTGGCCGCGTCGAACCCGGGATCGAACTGCAGCGCGATGTGCGTGATCGCGCGCACGAAGCCCTCGACCTTGGCCCCCATCACCTTGATGGGAAAGCGCGAGGGGTACTCGATCAGGGATTCTTCGGGGGGAACGGCGGCGGTCATGGTCAGGAAGCTTGCTTGGCCCGCTGGTAGCCGGCGTGCAGCTTCTCGTAGATGGGGCCGGGGCGGCCGGTTCCAATGGGCCGGCTGTCCAGCAGCGTGACGGGCAGAACTTCCTTGGTGGCCGAGGACAGCAGCACTTCGTCGGCAGCAAAGACTTCGTCGCGCGAGACCCGGCGCAGCTCGAAGCCGATGCCGGCTTCGCGGCACAGCTCCTCGAGCAGGCCGTAGCGGATGCCTTCGAGCACCAGGTTGTCGCGCGGTGCGCCGAGCACCACGCCGTCCTTCACCGCCCAGACGTTCGAGGCCGCGGCTTCGGAGAGGAAGCCGTCGCGGAACATCACGGTCTCCACCGCGCCTTCGTCGGCACTGAGCTGGCGCGACAGCACCGCGGCGGCCAGGCTGATGCTCTTGATGTGTCCCTTCTCCCAGCGGAAGTCGTCGGCGCTGACGCAGGCGACGCCCTGGCTGCGTTCCTCGGCGCTGTAGATGTACATGCGGTTGCTGGTCGCGAACACGGTGGGCTTCAGGCCGGGCGGCATCACGTGGTCGCGCATGGCCACGCCGCGGGTCACCTGGATGTACACGAGTTGCGCAGTGTTTTGGGCCGCAGCCCCCGTGTGCTGGGCGTACCTTGCTATCAAATCGGTAACAAGCCGATGCCACTGCGCATGCGTCATGGGGTTGGCGATGCGCATCTCGCCCAGGCTGCGGTCCAGCCGCGCCATGTGCTCGGCGAACCGGAACGGCCGGCCGGCGTAGGCCGGAACGACCTCGTAGACACCGTCGCCGAAGATGAAGCCGCGGTCCAGCACGCTGATCCTGGCTTCGCTCAGGGAGCTGAACTCGCCGTTGAGGTAGCACGGCAGGTCGGGAAGGGAAGCGTCGTTCATGGTGCCGATTGTCGTGGCTGGCGCGGCTCGAGCCAGCGGGTCTGGCCGATCTTGAGCACGAAGAAGTCCTGCTCGGCCAGCCCCGCGGCCTGCCGCGCCTGCGCCAGGTCGCGCGGCGGCTGGTCCAGGGGCTCGTCCGTCAGGCTGAAGGTGCCCCAGTGGATGCCCAGGCTCCGGCGCGCGCCCAGGTCCTGGTGCGCCTGTACCGCCTCGGCCGGGTTGATGTGCTGGGGCTGCATGAACCAGCGCGGCTCGTAGGCGCCGATCGCCATCAGCGCGAGGTCGAATCCGCGGCCGCGAAAGCGCTCGCCGGTGTCGGCGAAGTCGCGGCTGTAGCCGGCATCGCCCGAAAAATACCAGTGCAGGTCGCGCGCGAACACGGCCCAGCCGCCCCACAGGGTCTGGTTGCGGTCGCCCAGGCTGCGCGCGGACCAGTGCTGCACCGGCACCAGGTGGAACTCGACGCCTTGGTGGGTGTGCGATTGCCACCAATCGAGTTCGACCACCTGGCGCACCCCGTGCTGCTCCAGCAGCGCCTTGTTGCCCAGCGGCACCAGGAACAGCGTCTTGCCGCCGGAGCGCGCGTCGAGCTGCACCACGCTAAGGCGGTCGAGGTGGTCATAGTGGTTGTGCGAGACCACGACCACGTCGATGGGCGGCAGGTCCGCCAGGGAGATGCCCGGTGCTTGCGCGCGCCGCGGGCCCAGAAACTGCACCGGCGAGGCGCGGTCGCTGAACACCGGGTCGGTGAGGATGTTCAGCCCGCCGCTTTGCACCAGGGCCGTGGCATGGCCGATCCACGTGACGCTGGGCACCGCCGCTGCTGCGGGCGTGCCCTGGGGCAGGCGGGCGGCGGTGCTGTTGGCCTGCAGCCGCGCGAGTTCAGGCAGCACGCTCTCGACCGGCCGCTCGGGTGGACGAGGCAGGTCGTCGCGCCAGGCCTGCCAGCGCCAGCGCAGCAGGTCCGCCAAGGGCTTGTTCACCTGGCCGATGTGGTTGTTGCGAAAGCCTTCCCGCGTGTGGTGGGGCTTGGAGGCGTCGTAGTAAGGGTTGGCCGCCGCGGCGCCCCAGGCCAGCGCGGCGAGAAGCAGGGCGCCGGGCTTCAGCGCCACAGCACCACCGCGGCGATGGCCAGCCAGCCCAGGCCCAGGTTGATCTTGGCCAGCAAGGTGATCTGGCCCATGCGGCGTGCGCCCTCGGGCCAGTCGCCCGCGGCCACTGCCGCCTTCATCCGCCGGAAGGGGACAAAGAAGATGTGCCCGAAGACCAGCATCATCACGATGCCCAGCGCCGCCATCGCATGCCAGCCGGGAGGAGCCTGGCCCGCGCCGGCGCCCACCATCAGCCACGCACCGCTGGCCAGCAGCACGGCGATGCTGACCGCCACGACGACGAAGAAACGCCGCAGCACGGCGGCCAGCAGCTTCAACCGCTCGGGTGGCTGCAGGAGCGTGGCCGCGGGGCCGCGCAGTGCGAGCAGCATGAAGGCCATGCCGCCCATCCAGAAGATCGCGGCGGCCAGGTGGAAAAAGAGGATGAGGTTGCGCATGGGGTTCCTTGGGCGGTGTGCGCAGCGATTGTGCGCAACTGCTGCGGCGGCAGATAAAGACCTTTGACCTGCGCGTAAGTTGAGCTTGGTGCTCAAGTTGGCAGAAGGCCCGGGGTTTCTACTTATAATCAGTGGCTTTGTGAAATTTCAGGGCCTGCAGGCCGGGGCCATGCCGATGAAAACAACTGCCCCGCACCCCGAGAGGTCCGAGATCGCGGAGGACGAGCAGCTCCCTTTCAAGCCGCTGACCGCCCAGGAGGCGCGAAAGCTGCGCGAAACAAACCCTCCGGTGTCCCCGTGGTGGGTGGTGGGTGGGCAGGCGGTGGTAGGCATCGTGGCGGCTCTGGTCGCCTGGGCTGTCACCGGGAAGCAAAACGTGGGGTGGTCCGCCGGGTATGGCGCGCTGGCCGTGGTGATCCCCGCGGCCATTTTTGCGCGGGGCCTGACGGGGCGGTTCTCCTCGCTCAATGCAGGCACGGCGGCCCTGGGGTTCATGCTGTGGGAGATGGTCAAGATCGCCTTGACGGTGGCCATGATGATGGTCGCGCCAAGGCTGGTGGCAGGACTGAGCTGGCCGGCATTGCTGATCGGGCTGGTCCTGGCGATGAAGGTGTACTGGGTCGCGCTGGCGTACGTTCCGAAGACGCGCCGCGCAAACGTTCAAACTTGAATTGAAGAAACATGGCTGCTGAAAACGGACCGAGCGCAGGCGAGTACATCGTCCACCACCTGACGCACCTGCAGAACCAGAAGCCCAAGGCGGTTGCCGACTTTTCGGTCTTCAACTTCGATTCGCTGTTCTTCTCCATCACGCTGGGCGTTCTCGGCTGCTGGTTGCTGTGGCTGGCTGCGCGCAAGGCTACGTCGGGCGTGCCCGGGCGCTTCCAGGCTGCGGTGGAGATCCTGGTCGAGATGGTCGATTCGCAGGCCAAGGGCATCGTGCACAACGCCACCAGCCGCAAGTTCGTGGCTCCGCTGGCGCTGACCGTGTTCGTCTGGATCTTCCTGATGAACGCGATGGACCTGCTGCCCGTGGACCTCATCCCGGCCATCTGGCACGTGGCCGGCCCCGCCGTCGGCGCGCCCGACTACATGCGCGTGGTGCCCACCGCCGACCTGTCCGTGACCATGGGCCTGTCGCTTGCCGTGCTGCTGGTGTGCCTCTACTACAACATCAAGATCAAGGGCGCGGGCGGCTGGCTGCACGAGCTGTTCACCGCGCCGTTCGGCAGCCACCCGCTTCTGTGGCCCTTCAACTTCCTGATGCAGATCATCGAGTTCGTGGCCAAGACCGTTTCGCACGGCATGCGGCTGTTCGGCAACATGTACGCCGGCGAACTGATTTTCATGCTGATCGCGCTGATGGGCGGTGCCTGGTCGCTGTCGGCCACCGGCATCGGCCTGGCCATCGGCCACATCATCGCGGGCACGGCCTGGGCCATCTTCCACATCCTGATCATCACGCTGCAGGCCTTCGTCTTCATGATGCTGACGCTGGTCTACGTGGGCCAGGCCCACGACGCGCACTGACCGTTTTCCCTTCCCTTTCTTTTCAACCAAAGTCCCTTAGGAGCAATCATGGAAGTTATCAGCTTTGTCGCACTGGCCGCCGGCCTCATCATCGGCCTGGGCGCCATCGGCGCCTGCATCGGCATCGGCATCATGGGCAGCAAGTACCTTGAAGCCGCCGCCCGCCAGCCCGAGCTGATGAACGAGCTGCAGACCAAGATGTTCCTGCTGGCCGGCCTGATCGACGCGGCGTTCATCATCGGCACGGGTATCGCGCTGTGGTTCGCCACCGCCAACCCGTTCCTGGCGCAGATCGCCAACCTGCCGAAGTAAGCATCCCCTGGCTTTTTCCTTCGTCAACGTCTTCCCCGGCGCCGCCTGCGCACCGGGGGCAAGGATGAAACAGTGAGCATTACCGGTACCCTCATCATTCAGATGATCGTGTTCCTGATCCTGGTCGGGTTCACGATGAAGTTCGTGTGGCCGCCGATCGCCGCCGCGCTGGACGAGCGCGCCAGCAAGATCGCCGAAGGCCTGGCCGCGGCCGACAAGGCCAAGTCCGAGCTGTCGGTCGCGAACGCCCGCGTCGAAGCGGAACTGGCGAAGTCGCGCAACGAGGCCGCCGGCCGCCTGGCCGACGCCGAGCGCCGTGCCCAGGCGATCGTCGAGGAAGCCAAGGCACGGGCCACGGAAGAAGGCAGCAAGATCATTGCCGCGGCGCGTGTGGAAGCCGAGCAGCAGACCGTCAAGGCCCGTGAGGCCCTGCGCGAGCAGGTCGCCGCGCTGGCCGTCAAGGGTGCCGAGCAGATCCTGCGCAAGGAAGTGAACGCCGGCGTCCACGCCGAGCTGCTCAACCGGCTGAAGACCGAGCTGTAGGAACATAGAGGCACGACATGGCTGAACTCGCCACCATCGCCCGTCCGTACGCCGAAGCGCTGTACCAGTCGTCCAGAAACGACCTCGATGGCACCTCGCAGTGGCTGGACGGGCTCGCAACCATCGCGGCCAACCCCCAGCTGCTGCAGTTCGCGGGCAACCCCAACGTCTCGGACCAGCAGGTCTTCGACGTGGTGGCCGGCGTGTCGAAGGTCCAGCTGCCCGCCGCGGCCGAGAATTTCCTGCGCATGGTCATCGAGAACGACCGCCTGGGCGCGTTGCCGGAGATCGCCACACAGTTCCGGGCCCTCAAGAACGCCCAGGGCGGCTCCAGTGATGCGGTGGTCTACAGCGCCTTTCCGATCGCGGCATCCACGCTGGCTGAAGTCGCGCAGGTACTGGAACAGCGGTTCGGCCGCAAGCTCAACGTCACGGTGCAGGAAGACCCTTCCCTCATCGGCGGCATTCGCGTGGTGGTCGGCGACGAGGTGCTGGACACTTCGGTCAAGGCCCGCCTGGAACAAATGAAAGTCGCGCTGACTGCCTGAGGGCAGCCCCGCTAACCCCAACGAAAGGAAAGAGTCATGCAACTCAATCCCGCAGAGATTTCCGAACTGATCAAGAGCCGCATCGAGGGCCTTGCCGCCAGCGCCGACATCCGCAACCAGGGCACCGTGGTGTCGGTGGCGGACGGCATCACCCGCATCCATGGCCTGTCGGACGTGATGGCCGGCGAGATGCTGGAGTTCCCGCCCACCGCCGAAGGCGTGCCGACCTTCGGCCTGGCGTTGAACCTCGAGCGCGACTCGGTCGGCGCCGTGATTTTGGGCGAGTACGAGCACATCTCCGAAGGCGACACCGTCAAGTGCACCGGCCGCATCCTGGAAGTGCCGGTCGGCCCCGAGCTGATCGGCCGCGTCGTCAACGCCCTGGGCCAGCCGATCGACGGCAAGGGCCCGGTCAACGCCAAGATGACCGACGTGATCGAGAAGGTTGCCCCCGGCGTGATCGCGCGCCAGTCGGTGAGCCAGCCCATGGCCACCGGGCTGAAGTCGATCGACTCCATGGTCCCGATCGGCCGCGGCCAACGCGAGCTGATCATCGGCGACCGCCAGACCGGCAAGTCCGCCGTCGCTGTCGACGCGATCATCAACCAGAAGGGTCAGAACATGACCTGCGTGTACGTCGCCATCGGGCAGAAGGCGTCCACGATCAAGAACATCGTGCGCTCGCTGGAGCAGGCCGGTGCGATGGAGTACACGATCGTCGTGGCGGCCTCCGCTTCCGAGTCGGCCGCCATGCAGTATGTGTCGGCCTACTCCGGCTGCACCATGGGCGAGTACTTCCGCGACCGCGGCCAGGACGCCCTGATCGTCTATGACGACCTGTCCAAGCAGGCGGTGGCCTACCGCCAGGTCTCGCTGCTGCTGCGCCGCCCGCCGGGCCGCGAAGCCTACCCCGGCGACGTGTTCTACCTCCACAGCCGCCTGCTCGAGCGCGCCGCGCGCGTGAACGCCGACTACGTGGAAGCCTTCACCAAGGGCGCCGTCAAGGGCCAGACCGGCTCGCTCACGGCGCTGCCGATCATCGAGACGCAGGCCGGCGACGTGTCCGCGTTCGTGCCGACCAACGTGATCTCGATCACCGACGGCCAGATATTCCTGGAAACCAGCCTGTTCAACGCCGGTATCCGCCCCGCCATCAACGCCGGTATCTCGGTGTCGCGCGTCGGCGGTGCCGCCCAGACCAACTGGATCAAGGGCCTGTCCGGCGGTATCCGTACCGACCTGGCGCAGTACCGTGAACTGGCCGCGTTCGCGCAGTTCGCCTCGGACCTGGACGAAGCCACCCGCAAGCAGCTGGACCGCGGCGCCCGCGTGACCGAACTGCTCAAGCAGGCCCAGTACAGCCCGCAGCCGATCTCCCTGATGGGCGCCACGCTGTTCGCGGTGAACAAGGGCTATCTGGACGACATCGAAGTCAAGAAGGTCCTGGCCTTCGAGCACGGCCTGCATGCCTACCTCAAGGACAAGCACGCCGCGCTGCTGGCCACCATCGAGAAGAACGGCGCCAAGTGGGACAACAAGCCGGCCAAGGATTCGGACAGCGACGAGAAGAAGGCCTTCAAGAAGGTCTGCATCGACGCCGAGGCCGAACTGACGGCCGCCATTGGCGCGTTCAAGAAGTCGTTCGCCTGATGATCATCAACCAATCCGTCCGGGCTGAGCTCGAACATCCGTTCGGGCCGAGCCTGTCGAAGCCTGTCCTGAGCAGGGTCGAAGGGCCTTTCGACAGGCCTGGGGCGCACGGAAGTCGCGGGCGGGAGCTGAGGAACTGACATGGCTGCAGGAAAAGAGATTCGCGGCAAGATCAAGTCGGTGGAGAACACCAAGAAGATCACCAAGGCCATGGAAATGGTGGCCGCCTCCAAGATGCGCAAGGCGCAGGAGCGGATGCGCCAGGCCCGGCCCTACAGCGACAAGGTGCGCAACATCGCGGCCAACCTGGGCAAGGCCAATCCGGAGTACACGCACGCGTTCATGCGCACCAACGAGGCCAAGGCAGTCGGCTTCATCGTCGTGACCACCGACAAGGGCCTGTGCGGCGGCATGAACACCAACGTGCTGCGCGCCGTCACCGGCAAGCTGCGCGAGGCGCAGGGCGCCGGCCTGGATTCGCAGGCCGTGGCCATCGGCAACAAGGGCCTGGGCTTCCTGAACCGCATCGGCGCCAAAGTGGTCTCCCACGTCACCCAGCTGGGCGACACGCCGCACCTGGACAAGCTGATCGGGCCGGTCAAGGTGCTGCTGGACGCTTACGCGCAGGGCAAGGTGAGCGCGGTGTACCTGTCGTACACCAAGTTCATCAACACCATGCGCCAGGAGCCGGTGGTCGAGCAGCTGCTGCCGCTGTCGGCTTCGCAGATGCAAGCCGACGCCAAGGCCAGCGGTGGCCAGCCGGGCTGGGACTACATCTACGAGCCGGACGCGCAGACCGTGATCGACGAGCTGCTGGTGCGCTACGTGGAGGCGCTGGTCTACCAGGCCGTGGCCGAGAACATGGCGTCCGAGCAGTCGGCCCGCATGGTGGCCATGAAGGCGGCGACCGACAACGCCGGCAACGTGATCGGCGAACTCAAGCTGGTCTACAACAAGACGCGCCAGGCCGCGATCACGAAAGAGCTTTCGGAGATCGTCGCCGGAGCAGCGGCCGTCTGAGACCCACAGATTATTTTTTGGAGCAACACATGGCTCAAGCTGAAATCCAATTGAACGCTCGCGTCGAGGGCAAGATCGTCCAATGCATCGGCGCCGTCGTCGATGTCGAATTCCCGCGCAACCAGATGCCCAATGTCTATGACGCGCTCAAGATGGAAGGCACGGCACTGACGCTGGAAGTGCAGCAGCAGCTGGGCGACGGCATCGTGCGCACCATCGCGCTGGGCTCGTCGGACGGCCTGCGCCGGGGCAACATGGTCTACAACACCAAGCGCCCGATCACGGTCCCGGTCGGCAAGGGTACGCTGGGCCGGATCATGGACGTGCTGGGCAACCCGATCGACGAGCGCGGTCCGGTCGACAGCACGCTGACCGCATCCATCCACCGCAAGGCCCCGGCCTATGACGAACTGTCGCCCTCGCAGGAACTGCTGGAAACCGGCATCAAGGTGATCGACCTGGTGTGCCCGTTCGCCAAGGGCGGCAAGGTGGGCCTGTTCGGCGGCGCCGGTGTCGGCAAGACCGTGAACATGATGGAGCTGATCAACAACATCGCCAAGGCCCACTCCGGCCTGTCGGTGTTCGCCGGTGTGGGTGAGCGCACCCGCGAAGGGAACGACTTCTATCACGAGATGGCCGACTCCAAGGTCGTGGACCTGGAGAACCTGCCGAACTCCAAGGTGGCCATGGTGTACGGCCAGATGAACGAGCCCCCGGGCAACCGCCTGCGCGTGGCGCTGACCGGACTGACCATCGCGGAATCCTTCCGTGATGAAGGCCGGGACGTGCTGTTCTTCGTGGACAACATCTACCGCTACACGCTGGCCGGCACCGAGGTGTCCGCGCTGCTGGGCCGCATGCCTTCCGCCGTGGGCTACCAGCCGACGCTGGCCGAGGAGATGGGCCGCCTGCAGGAGCGCATCACCTCCACCAAGGTCGGCTCGATCACCTCGATCCAGGCCGTGTACGTGCCGGCCGACGACCTGACCGACCCGTCGCCCGCCACCACCTTCGCCCACCTGGATTCCACCGTGGTGCTGTCGCGTGACATCGCCGCGCTGGGCATCTACCCCGCCGTGGACCCGCTGGATTCCACCAGCCGCCAGCTCGACCCGCTGGTCGTCGGCGAGGACCACTACAACACCGCGCGCGCCGTGCAGAACACGCTGCAGCGCTACAAGGAACTGCGCGACATCATCGCCATCCTGGGCATGGACGAACTGGCCCCTGAGGACAAGCTGGCCGTGGCCCGCGCACGCAAGATCCAGCGCTTCCTGTCGCAGCCCTTCCACGTGGCCGAAGTGTTCACGGGCTCACCCGGCAAGTACGTGCCGCTGTCGGAGACCATCCGCGGCTTCAAGATGATCACGGCCGGCGAATGCGACCACCTGCCCGAGCAGGCGTTCTACATGGTCGGCACCATCGACGAGGCGTTCGAGAAGGCCAAGAAGGTCGCGTGATGGCTGACGCCAAGACCACCATCCAGGTCGACGTCGTGAGCGCCGAGGAGTCGATCTTCTCGGGCGAGGCTCGTTTCGTCGCGCTGCCCGGCGAGGCCGGTGAGCTGGGCATCTACCCGCGCCACACGCCGCTGATCACCCGCATCCGGCCGGGCTCGGTGCGCATCGAGAAGGCCGATGGGGCCGAGGAATTCGTGTTCGTCGCCGGAGGCGTGCTGGAAGTGCAGCCCAACGCCGTCACCGTGCTGTCCGACACCGCCATCCGCGGCAAGGACCTCGACGAGGAAAAGGCCAGCGAGGCCAAGCGCGCCGCCGAGGAGGCGCTGCGCAATGCCAAGGGCGAGCTCGACATCGCCAAGGCCCAATCCGAACTCGCCGTCATGGCCGCCCAGATCGCCGCGCTGCGCAAGTACCGCGACAAGAAATAACGCAACGAACAAGAAGCGCCAACAACCGCGCCCTCAGCCCCGCTCGCAAGACCGGGGCTTTTTTTTTGCGCCCCGCCGCGGATGATCAGGCCAGTTGCTGCGCCAGCTTCGTGTACAGCGGGATGCCCACCAGCACGTTGAACGGGAAGCTGATGGCCAGGGCTGCGGTGATCGATAGTGCGGCGTTCGACTCGGGCAGCGCGATGCGCATCGCTGTAGGCGCCGCAATGTAGCTGGCGCTGCCCGCCAGCGTGGCCAGCAGCGCGACGCCGCCCGCGCTCAGGCCCAGCATCAGGCCCACGGCGGCACCGGCCAAGGCCAGTATCGGCGGCAGCGCCACGCCCACGGCCAGCAGCCGGGCGCCGAAACGGCGCACGTCCTGCAGCCGCTCGCCCACCACCAGCCCGAGTTCCAGCATGAACAGCGCCAGCACGCCCTTGAACGGCGTGACGAACACCGGCAGCAGCGGCGCCAGCCCCTGCTCACCCATGGTGGCGCCGATCACCAGGCCGCCGGCGAGCAGCATCACGGACGGGCCGGCCACCACGTCCCGAGCCAGGTGGCGCCACGGCGTAGGCGCGCCGTTCGCCTGCCGCCGCGCCAGCAGCACGGCGGAGAGCAGCGCGGGCGCCTCCATCAGCGCGAGCCACAGCGCGGCGTGCGACTCGTGCGCGATGCCGGCCTTGTCCAGGTAGGTGCTGGCCACGGCGAAGGTCACCACGCTCACCGAGCCGTAGTGGGCGGCCAGGCTGGCGCTGTCATTGCGGTTGAAACCCAGGCGGCACAGCAGCGGCACCAGCAGGAACGGAATGGCGAACCCCAGGGCCACGCAAGCCGCCACCTGCGGCAGCAGGCCCACGAGCGGCTGGCGCGCCAGTTCCATGCCGCCCTTCAGGCCGATCGCCAGCAGCAGGTAGATCGAAAGCGTTTCGTACAGCGGCTGCGGCACCCGCAGCGCGCTGCCCGCGAGCCGGGCGACCACGCCCAGGACGAAAAACAGGATGACGGCGTCGAGCATCCCGTCTCACTGGCCCTGGCCGAGCGCGTAGCCGGGCTGCCCGTCGAAGTGGCAGAGGTTCTCGGTCTTGATCACGTCCAGGCCGGCCGCCACCAGTGCGCCGAGCTGCTGCACCACCACCTGCGGCGCGATCACGCCGCCTTCGGCCATGAACCGGCAGCGCCAGTGGTCGGTGTGGGTGGTCTCCGGGAAGCCCCCCGGCCAGACCTTGACGCCGCGGTTGGTGATCATCTGCAGCTTCAGCTGCGGCACCGCCGCGGCCTTCAGCTGCGCGGCGAGTGCTTCGGGAAGGGCGCGGGCCGCATGCAGGAACACGTCCACGCCGACCAGTGTCTTGTGCGCGGCCGGCCGGGTTTGTACCGCGGCGGTGGCCAGGCCGGTGGCCAGCACCGGCGCACAGTAGTCGGCCGGCGCAAAGCTGCGCGGCCGGCGGCCCAGCCGCTCGATCACGGCGTCGGCGAAGGCTTCGGTTCCCACCTTGCGGTGCGTGCGCTGGCTGACCACGTCCGCCGTGTGGATGCCGTCCTCCAGCGCGGACAGCCAGGCGTCGTGGATGCGGTTGGCGACCTTGGCCTGGCCGATGTGCACCAGCATCATCACAGCACCCAGCAGCAGCCCGCTCGGGTTGGCGATGCCCTGGCCCGCGATGTCCGGCGCGCTGCCGTGGATGGCTTCGAACATGGCCACGTGGTCGCCGATGTTGGCGCTGCCCGCCAGCCCGACGCTGCCGCTCACCTCGGCAGCGATGTCGCTGAGGATGTCACCGTACAGGTTGGGCGTGACGATCACGTCGAAGAGCGCCGGCCTCGTGGCCAGCCGCGCCGCGCCGATGTCGATGATGAAGCGCTCCTTTTCGATGTCGGGGTACTCGGCGCCAATCTGCTGGAACACCTCGTGGAAGAGACCGTCGGTCATCTTCATGATGTTGTCCTTGACCATGCAGGTCACCTTGCGCCGGCCGTGGGCACGCGCGTACTCGAAGGCGTAGCGCACGATCCGCTCGCAGCCGGGCCGCGTGATCAGCTTGAGGCATTGCACGACCTCGTCGGTCTGCCGGTGCTCGATGCCCGCGTACAGGTCTTCCTCGTTCTCGCGCACGATCACCACGTCCATGGCGCCGGCCGCGCAGCGCACGAAAGGCTCGTAGCTCACGCAGGGGCGCACGTTGGCGTACAGCCCCAGCGTCTTGCGGATGGTCACGTTCAGGCTCTTGTATCCGCCGCCCGACGGCGTGGTGATCGGCGCCTTGAGGAACACCTTGTTGCGGCGCAGGCTCTCCCAGGCTTCGGGCGCGATGCCCGACGAATGGCCGGCGCGATACACCTTCTCGCCGACCTCGATGGGTTCGGGCGCGATGCGTGCGCCGGCCGCCTGCAGGATGCGCAGGGTGGCGGCCATGATCTCGGGGCCGATGCCGTCGCCGTGGGCAACGCTGATCGCCGTCGCGGCGTCGGGGCCGCCCAGCTGCTCGCCGGCGAACTCGGGGATGGTGTCGCGAATCATCGTGGTCTCCTGTGGTGCAGCGGACTGTAGGCCGCGGCAGCCATTAAGAAAAATACTTTGTTTCGATGGTTCGCATAGACTGCTCTCTATGCCAACCCGCGTCGACCGGCTTTCCCGCATCAGCGCGCAGCAGCTGCGCTGCTTCGAGGCCGCCGCCCGCCTGCTGTCCATCACTCGCGCGGCGCAGGAGCTGCACGTCACGCAGCCCACCGTCAGCGTGCAGTTGCGCGACCTGGCCGAGGCGATCGGCGAGCCCCTGCTGGAAACCTCCGGCCGCCGGGTGCGGCTGACGCAGGCCGGCGAGGCGCTGCGCGACACCGTGGGCGAGCTGCGCGACTGCTGGCGCCGGTTCGACGCGCGGTTGGGAGAGATCCATGGCCTGACACGCGGGCGGCTGCGTATCGCCGCCGTCACGACGGCCGAGTACTTCGTGCCCGACCTGCTCGGTCCGTTCGCCGCGGCCCACCCGGGTGTGGAGGTGGAGCTGGCGGTCGAGAACCGCGACCGTGTCGTGGAGCGCCTCGAGCGCGGGCTGGACGACCTGGCGGTGATGATGCTGCCGCCCGAGCACCTGCCGCTGCGTTCCGTCCCGTTCCTGGAGAACCCGTTGCTCGTGGTTGCCGCCACCTCGCATCCGGCGGTGGGGCGGCGGCTGCGGCTGTCTTCGCTGGCGCAGCAGCGCTGGCTGCTGCGCGAGCCGGGAAGCGGCACCCGGCTGGTGGCCGAGGCCCATTTCGCCGCCGCCGGCATCGAGCCGCGTGTCGCGATGAGCCTGGGCAGCAACGAGGCGATCAAGCATGCCGTCGCGGCCGGGCTGGGCATCGCGGTGCTGTCGCAGCTGTCGGTCCAGCCCGAACTGGACGCGGGACGGCTGGCCGCCTTGCAGGTGGCGGGCTTTCCGATCCGCCGGCGCTGGCACCTGGTGTGGCGGTCCGACCGGCCGCAGACGCTGGCGGCGCGCCGGCTGGTGGAAGACCTGCGCCAGCCTGCCGCGGCTCCGCGCCTCAGCCCAGCACCGGGGCGTCGGGCAACTCGTTCGGATTGACGGCGCCGGGCGCGGCCGGGAAATGCTGCACCAGCAGCGCCGACACCTCCTCCAGCGCCTGCGTCAGGCCCTCCTCGAAACGCTGCTCCCGGAAAGCCGAGCCCATGTGCTGCACGATGCGCTTCCAGGTTCCGCTGTCCACCCGGCTGTTCAGGCCCCGGTCCGCCACGATCTCGATCGCGTGTTCGGCCAGCAGCAGGTAGATCAGGACGCCGTTGTTGGCCTCCGTGTCCCAGATCCGCAGCTTGCCGAACATGGCCAGGGCCCGCTCGCGCGGCGTGGCGTTGCGCCACAGGTAGCTCAAGGGCAACCCGGCTTCGACGTAGATGCGCACTTCACCGGTGTGCCGTTGTTCGCTGGCGGCCACCCTGCGCGTCAGCCGCTCCAGCAGCTCGGGCGGGATGGCGCGCCGGGTGTCGGCCTCGTCCAGCCAGCGGTGCTTGAGGATGCGCCTGATCTTGTCCAGCATCACCAGTCTCCCGAGGCGCCGCCGCCACCGAAATCGCCCCCGCCGCCCGAGCTGAAGCCGCCGCCGCCCCAGCCGCCGCCGGACGAGCCGCCGAAACCCCCACCGCCGAAGCCACCACCGAAACCGCCGGTGCCGATCCAGGGCCCACCGACGTAGCCGCCCCGCCGGTAGCTGCTGCCGCCGAGCCCACCCGACAGCATCGAGAACAGCAGCGCCACGACTGCCGCGACCCCGGCCACGGCCAGGCTGGAGGTGACCAGGAGTGCAATGCCGCCGACGCCGCCACCGGTGAGCAACGCGCCCAGCTTGCGCCCGAACATGCCGCGCAGCACCGCGCCCGCGATCGGCACCGCGAAGAACAGGAAGATCGCCAGGTCGAACCAGTCGAAACCCGCTGCGCCGCCGCGCGTTTCGCGCCGCGCGGCCTCGGGCAAGGGCTCGCCGTTGATGCGGGCGGTGATCTGGTCGGCCGCGGCGTGCAGCCCGCCCGCGTAGTCATCCTGGCGGAAAGCGGGTGTGATCGCCGTCTCGATGATCTGCCGCGCCGCCAGGTCGGGAATGGCGCCTTCCAGTGTCTTGGCCACCTCGATGCGCACCTTGCGGTCGCCCTTGGCCACGACCAGCAGCACGCCGTCGCCGACCTCGCGCCGGCCGATCTTCCAGGCATTGGCCACGCGGTTGGCGTAGCTGGCGATGTCTTCGGGCAGCGTGGTCGCCACCATGAGGAAGGCGACCTGCGAGCCCTTGGACTGCTCCAGCCGCGCGAGCTGGTCCTCGATCCCTTGCCGCTGGACGGGGTCCAGCGTGCCGGTCTGGTCGATCACCCGGGCGGTGAGTTCGGGCACCGGCAGCACGCCTTGCGCCCGCGCTCCGGCGCACCATCCGAGGGCTATCAAAAAGATAGCTATATGCGCCCAGGCCGCGCGGGCTGCAGGCACTTTTGGTCCTTATTTCTTGGGGGTGCCGAAGTCCACCTGCGGCGGTGCGGAGATCTGGGCTTCGTTCTGGACGCTGAAGCTGGCCTTGGGCTCGTAGTTGAACACCATGGCTGTCAGGTTGGTCGGGAAGCTGCGCGCCAGCACGTTGTACTCCTGCACCGACTGGATGTAGCGGTTGCGCGCCACCGTGATGCGGTTTTCCGTGCCTTCCAGCTGCACCCGCAGGTCTCGGAAGCCCTGGTTGGCTTTCAGGTCGGGGTAGCGTTCGCTGACCACCAGCAGACGGCTGAGGGCGCTGGACAGCTCGCCCTGGGCCTGCTGGAAGCGCTGCATCGCCTGCGGGTCGTTCAGCGTCTCGGGCGTCACCTGCACCGACGTGGCCCTGGCGCGCGCCTCGACCACGCGAGTCAGCGTTTCCTGCTCGAAGTTGGCCTCGCCCTTGACCGTGGCCACGATGTTGGGCACGAGGTCGGCACGCCGCTGGTACTGGTTGAGCACTTCGGACCAGGCCGACTTGGTCTGTTCGTCCAGCCGCTGGAAATCGTTGTAGCCGCAGCCGGTGAGCGCCAGGGCGCAGGTCATGATCAGGAGCCAACGTTTCATCTTGCTTGTTCCTTCTTGCCGGGAGTTCGGCGACGGTAGCATAGATGGGATGCGCCATGAGCCTCTTCAAGCCCTGCGGGCCGCGGCGCGGCCGGGGCCGGGCCCCTCGCCCCGGGCCCGGCTCGTGATCGCCGGCGCGACCGGCGCGCTGGGCAACGAACTCCTGCGGCGGCTGGTCGGGTTGCAGCAGTTCGGCGCCACCCAGGTGCTTGCACGCGAACCCATCCGTGCTGGCCTGCGCGGCGTCGGCGTCACGGTGGTGCCATCGGATTGCCCCGAAGACTGGCCCGCCGGGAGTGCCGAGGTCGGGCTGGTGATGTTCGATCCGCCCCGCTTGTTCTACGACCGCGAGCGGGCGCTGTGGACGCCCGCGCCCGCTCAGTTGCCGGCGCTGGCGGGGTGGATGCGGCGCAGCGGGGTGCACACGCTGGCGGTGGTCCTGCCGCATGCCCAGGGGCGCTTGCCCGACGCGCTCAAGCGGGGGCTGGCGGGGCTGGACGAGCAGGCCGTGGCCGCCCAGGCGTTCGAGCGGCTGCTGATCGTGCGCTCGGCGCAAAAACCGGCCGCTCTCGAGGCGCGGAGCTTCCTCGCCGCGGTGGCCGACTGGATGCTGTCGGTCACCAAGTACATGGTGCCCAGCAGCGAACAGCCGGTGCGCGCGGCCAAGGTGGCCGAACTCGTCGCCGTCGCGTTGCAGCTGGCGCCGCCGGGCATCCACATCGCCGCCCCGGAGACGGTGTGGCGGGCCGCGCAGGGCAGGACGCGCGAGGTGGTGGGAGATTGGCTGGGCATGTAGCCACCGCCTTCGCGCTCGCCGGACTATGGGCGTTTTCCTACGCGGGGCTGGCCGGCGGTTGGGCGAGGATCTATCGCTGAACGAACCCCCGGCGATTCATGCAACGACCTCCTTCCCTGCGCCGATGGCGGGCGCGGTCATGAGCGCACTGTGGAGCGGCCTCGTGGCCGCCGCCTTCAGCGGGATCCACCTGTGGGCCGGGCGCGTGCGTTTCCTGGACCGCGCGCCGCGCAGCCTCTGGCTGTCGGCGGCGGGCGGCGTTTCGGTGGCCTACGTGTTCCTGCACCTGCTGCCCGAGCTGCAGGAGCACCACCGAGAGCTGCGCGCCGCGGCCTCGGGCTGGGCCGCGCGCCTGGAGGAAAGCGCCTACCTTCTCGCGTTGGCCGGGCTGGCCGCTTTCTACGGACTCGAACGGCTGGCCGTGCAGTCCCGCCGGGCGCAGCGCGATGCTGGGCAAGACCGCACCGGCGATGGCGTGTTCGCAGTGCACCTCGGCGCGTTCGCGCTCTACAACGCCGTGATCGGGTACCTGCTGGTGCATGGCGAGCGCGACAACCTCCTGGCCTACGCGTTGGCGATGGGGCTTCATTTCGTGGTGAACGACCGGGGGCTGCGGGCTCACCACAAGGACCGCTACGACACCACCGGGCGCTGGCTGCTCGCCGCAGCCGTCTTCGCGGGATGGTGGCTGGGAACCCGGGTCGAGGTGGCGCCGGCTGCCGTCAGTGTGCTGGTGGCGCTGCTGGCGGGGGGCATGATCCTCAACGTCCTGAAGGAGGAGCTGCCCGAGGAGCGCGAGAGCCGTTTCGCAGCCTTCCTGGCCGGCGCCGTGCTGTACGGCGCGCTGCTGCTGTCGACCTGAGCCGCGGCGCGAACCCGATGGCCAGCGGACCAGCGGTGGGCGATGCAGGGGTGGCAGGGCAGATCGCCCGCCAGCGCGACAGCCTGCTGCGTCGGCTGGAGGCCGGCTTCGAGCTGCCGATGGCGGTCCTGGGACTGTGCTGGCTCGTGCTGCTGGTGCTGGAGCTCACCGGCCGGCAGCACCCCGGCTTGTGGGGGGCCGGACAGGCGATCTGGGCCGTGTTCATCCTGGACTTCGGGCTCAAACTGCTGCTGGCGCCGCGCAAGGGCGCTTTCCTGCGGCGCAACCTGCTGACGCTCGTGTCCTTGCTGCTGCCCGCGTTGCGCGGGGTGCGCGTGCTGCGCGCGTTCCGGCTCTTGCGTGCCGCCCGCGCCGCGCGGGGGCTGCGGATGCTGCGGCTGTTGACATCCCTGAACCGGGGCATACGGTCACTCGGCAGGACGCTCCAGCGGCGGGGATTCGGCTACGTGCTGGCGATGACGCTGCTGGTGCTGTTCGCGGGCGCCGCGGGCATGCTCGCGTTCGAAGGCCAAGCCGCCGGCGGCGGGCTGCGGCACTATGGCGATGCGCTCTGGTGGACGGCGATGCTGCTGGTCACCATGGGATCGGACTACTGGCCGCGCAGTGCCGAGGGGCGCGCCCTGTGCCTGGGGCTGGCCACGTACGGCTTCACCATGTTCGGCTACATCACGGCCACGCTCGGAAGCTACTTCATCGCCGCGGATGCCGCCCGGCCGGGCAGCCGCCCGGCGCAGCGTTAGCGCTGCAGTGCGGCACGGGCTTTCACCACAGCGGGAGTGGGTCGGCGCCGACAGGCGTCCTGTCCGGCGCAGCCTAGGCTGCAACCATGCTTTCGCCCTTCGTCCGGCCCTCCGCCTGCGCGTCGCCCGCCGGTTCCTGGACCGACCGCCTGGCCGTGTGGTCCGATGCCATACGAACCGGCCTCTGGCCGGTTCCGCTCGCGATGGTGGCGGTGGCTTTCGGGGTGTGGGGCGCCGTGTCGTGGCTGGATGGCCGCATCGGTGATGCGCCGCTTGGGGCCGACTCGTGGCTGTACAGCGGCAGCGGCAAGGACGCCGCCACCCTGCTTGCCACCCTGGTGACCGCGATCATCACCATCTCGAGCATCGTCTTCTCGATCACGATCGTCACGCTCACGCTGGCGGCCAACCAGTTCGGCTCGCGCCTGGTGCGCACCTACATGGCCGACCTGCCGAGCAAGCTGGCGCTCGGGTTGTTCGTCATGACCGTGGTGTATTCGCTGCTGGCGCTGCGGTCCGTGCAGCAGGACATGCCTGCCGCCGAGGTGCCGCATGCGACCGTGACCCTGGCGCTGCTGCTGGGCGTAGCCTGCGTGCTGGTCCTGGTGCTTTTCCTGCACAACGTGGCGCGCTCCATCGTCGCCGACGAGGTGATCCGCCGGGTCGCCCGCGAACTGGAGGGCAGCATCGACGGGCTCGAGGCGAGCCCGGGCAGCTGCACGCAACCGGCGCGTGCGCAGCCGGCGCTGGCCGGCGACGGTGCGCTGGTGCGCTCACGCAAGGAGGGCTATGTCCAGGCCGTGCGCTACGAGCAACTGGTGGCCGCCGGCAGCCGTCACCAGGCGACTGTTGTTCTGACCTTCCGTGCCGGCGCGTTCATGTGCCGCGACGACTGGCTCGCCCGCGTCCACCCGGCGTCGGCGCTGACCCCGGCGCTGGCGGAGGCGATCCATGGCACCATCCTGGTCGGGGCGCTGCGCACACCCACGCAAGACGTCGAATATTCGATGCGACACCTGGTGGACGTGGCGCTGCGTGCGCTGTCACCCGGCATCAACGATGCGAACACCGCGATGGTCGTCATCGACCGGCTCCGCGCTGCCGTCTCGGAGCTGCTGGGCAAGCGCCTGCCGCCGGGACGCTACGTCGACTCACAGGGCCAGCTTCGCGTGGTGGTGCCTTGCCATGACTATGCCGAGCTGCTCGGCTATGCCTTCGAGCAGATCCGGCACGCTGCGGCGCCCCATCCGGCCGTCACGGTGCGGATGCTCCAGGCGTTCGCGCGGATCGCGGAACACGCCCGGTTGCCTGAGCAGTGCGACGCGCTGGCCGAGCACGCCCGCCGGGCGGCGGAGGGCGCCCTCGCCTCGCCCGAAGGCATCGAGGCGGACCGGCGCCAGATCAAGCGGGCGCTGGAGGACACGGGGCAGCGCATTGCCGCCGTGAGGCGGCAACTGCGGTAGGCAGCAGATGCCCGCCTGGCGCCGATGCGGCAGAATCGGCCACTCCCACCATGCGCAAGACCAAGCTCCAGACCGCCAACCTCGAGGGCAACGCCGACGAGGTGGAGGCCGCGTTCTACGACGCGCTGCAGACCGGCGACATCGACAAGCTGATGGCCTGCTGGGCTGACGAGGACGAGATCGTCTGCATCCACCCCGGCGGGCCGCGCGTGGTCGGCGCCACCGCCATCCGCGCCACCTTCGAGGCCATGTTCGCCAACGGCAGCATCCGCGCCTGGCCGGAGCGCGTGCGCAAGGTGGAATCCCTGGGCAGCTGCGTGCACAACCTGCTCGAGCGGGTAGAGGTGCTCAGCCCGCAAGGCCCGCGCCAGGCCTGGGTGATCGCCACCAACATCTACCACAAGACCGCGCAGGGCTGGCGCCTGGTGGCCCACCATGCCAGCCCCGGCACCCCGAGCGAAATCCAGGAAGTCTCGGACACGCCCGCCGTCCTCCATTGAACTACCAGGCGCCCTGGTGGCTGCCCGGCGGCAACCTGCAGACCATCTGGGCGGCGCGGGCGGCGCGGCGGACCTGGGGGCCCGCGCCCGTGTACCGGCGCGAGCGCTGGGACACGCCGGACGGCGACTTCGTCGACCTGGACTGGCTGCAAGAGCCCGGACGCTGCGCGCCTGTCGGAGGGCTCGCGAGGGCTTCGACAGGCTCAGCCCGAACGGAGCAAGGCTCATCCCGAACGGAGCAAGGTTCGGCGCGAATGGAGCAAGGCTCGGCGCGCATGGGGCACGGCGCCTCCACCGCCGACGCTCCTCTGCTGGTCCTCTTCCATGGCCTCGAAGGCTCGTCCCGCAGCCACTACGCCGAGGCGTTCGCCGACTTCGCGCGTGAGCGCGGCCTGGCGTACGTGGTGCCGCATTTCCGCGGCTGCAGCGGCGAGCTCAACCACGGGCCGCGGGCCTACCACTCGGGTGACTACGAAGAGGTGCAATGGATCCTGCAACGGCTGCGCGAACGCCACGCAGGTCCCGTGCTGGCGGTGGGGATCTCGCTGGGCGGCAACGCGCTGATGCGCTGGGCGGGCGAGGCGGGGCAGCAAGCCGCGCGCCTGGCGGATGCGGTGGCGGCCGTTTGCTCGCCGATCGACCTGGCCGCCGGGGGCCGCGCCATCGGCCGCGGCTTCAACCGGCTGGTCTACACCACCATGTTCCTGCGCACCATGAAGCCCAAGGCGCTGCGCAAGCTGGCGCAGCACCCCGGGCTGTTCGAGCGTGAAGCCCTGCTGGCCGCGCGCGACCTCTACCAGTTCGACCACCTGTTCACCGCGCCGCTGCACGGGTTCGCAGGCGCCGACGACTATTACGAGCGCGCCTCGGCCAAGCCCCACCTGCACCGCATCCGCATCCCGGCACTGGTGCTCAATGCCCGCAACGACCCGTTCGTGCCCGCGGCCAGCCTGCCCGGCCGGCAAGAAGCCGGCTCGCACGTGACCTTGTGGCAACCGGACGGTGGCGGGCATGTCGGCTTTCCGGCGGGGCGCTGGCCCTCGCACGTGCGGCAGATGCCCAATGAGGTGGGCGGCTGGCTGCTGGCTGCGCTGCGCCGCTAAAGCTTTCGCGCTGCTGCCCGCGCTGACGCGGTCCGTGGGAATCGGCTGATGCCCAGGCCTGTCCGCCGGCTCCATGCTGGGGCCAGGCCAAGGTCCGGCCACAGGGGGTATCCGATGGACAGGAAGACATTGCAAGCAGCGGTCGGAGGGGCTCTCACCCTGGCAGCCCTGATGCCGGCCCTAGCCCAGGACGCGGTGCCAGGCGCGCCCCAGGCGCAGGCCTGCACCGCCCCGGCCGAGGGGGAGAGTCCGCTGGGCGACCGCCAGGCCAAGCTCTCCACGTACGAGCGCATGCCCGAGCACTGCCTCAAGACCCTGGTGATGGAATGCACCGCGGTCGCCAACCAGCGGATGCTGGACATGGGCAGTGCCGCCACCTGCTCGATGGGCTACGAGGCCCTGCTCAAGCGCGGTTTCGGCGGCGATTTCAAGGCCATGCTGGCCTGGTGGCGCACGCAGCGCGACGTCAACCCGGTCAACTGAAGCGGGGCTCAGCGGGGCGCCGATACCTTGACGGCGGCGACTTCGGGCACCGCGGTGGCCTGCGGCGCGGATGCAGCCGCGGCCGGGGCGAGGGCGGGTGCGGCTGCAGCGCCCGGCGGCCAGGCGACCTCGGCCGCATTGCGCGGCTTGCCGATGGGGCTGGCCGCCTGCCCCTTTCGCACCGCCGCCAGGTCTTCCTCGCTGGGGTACTGGCCCATCAGCCAATAGTCGAACACGCGGCGGGTGATCGGGGCGGCCGAAGCGGCGCCGAAGCCCGCGTTCTCGACCACCGCCGCGATCGCGATCCTGGGGTCGTCGGCCGGTGCGAACGCGATGTACAGCGCATGGTCGCGCTGGTGCTCTTCCATCTTGGAGGCGTTGTACTTTTCCTTCTGGCCGATGCCCACCGCCTGCGCCGTACCGGTCTTGCCGCCCGACAGGTAGCCGGCCCCGGCAAAGACCCGCGTCGAGGTGCCGCCCTGGGTCACCCCGACCATGGCCTTGCGGATCACGGCCACATGGGCCGGATTGAAATTCAGGTTCTCGGGTGCAGGGGCGGCGATGGGCGTTTGCGCGCGCGTGACCGCATCCTGGGTCGCCACCACCAGCCGGGGCTTGTGCTTGATCCCGCCGTTGGCCAGCGTGGCCGTGGCCTGCGCCAGCTGGAGCATGGTGAAGCTGTTGTAGCCCTGGCCGATGCCCAGCGAGATGGTCTCGCCGGCATACCACTTCTTCTGTTCGGGCTTGCGGTAGTAGTTGCGCTTCCACTCCTGGCTGGGCAGCACGCCCCGCACCTCGCCGAAGACGTCGATGCCGGTCAGCTGGCCGAAGCCCAGCGGCTTCATGAAGTCGTGCATCAGGTCCACGCCCATCTCGTTGGCCAGCGAGTAGTAGTAGACGTTGCTGGACTTGACGATGCTCACGTGCATGTCCACCGCGCCCAGGCCGTGGTCGCCGTGGCTGCGGAACACGTGGCCGCCGAACGACCAGGTGCCGCCGTCGTGGATCACCTGCGTGGCCGAGCGCTTGCCGGTCTGCAGCGCGGCCAGCGCCATGAACGGCTTGTAGGTGGAGCCGGGCGGGTAGGTGCCGCGCAGCGCCCGATTGAGCAGCGGCTTGTCGATCGATTCGTTCAGCGCCTGCCAGTTCTCGGTGTCGATGCCGTCGACGAACAGGTTGGGATCGAACGTGGGCTTGGAGACGAAGGCCAGCACCTCGCCGGTCTTGGGATCGAGAGCGACCAGCGCGCCGCGCCGGTCGCCGTACATGTCCTCCACCAGCTTTTGCAGCTTGATGTCGATGGACAGCTGCACCGTGTTGCCGGGCGTGGCCGGCTTGCTGGCGAGCTTGCGCACCGCGCGGCCGCCGGCGGAGGTCTCCACCTGCTCGACGCCGGTCTGCCCGTGCAGCTGCTTCTCGAAGCTCTGCTCCACGCCCAGCTTGCCGATGTACTCGGTGCCGCGGTAGTTGCCCTGGTCTTCCTCGGGCCACTCCTCCATCTGCTTTTTCTCGGCCTGGTTGATGCGGCCGATGTAGCCGATCACGTGGCTGGCCAGTTCGCCCCAGGGATAGTTGCGGAACAGGCGCGCCTTGATGTCCACGCCGGGGAAGCGGAAGCGCTGGGCGGCGAACCGGGCCACTTCCTCGTCGGTGAGCTTGGTGCGGATCGGCAGCGATTCGAAGCTCTTGGATTCTTCCAGCAGCTTGCGAAAGCGCCGCTTGTCCCGGGGCTGGATCTCGATCACCTGGCCGAGGTCGTCGATCATCCGGTCCAGGGGCCGGTCGATGCGCGAGGGCATGATCTCCAGCGTGTAGGCCGAGTAGTTGGTGGCCAGCACGATGCCGTTGCGGTCCAGGATCAATCCGCGGTTGGGCACGAGCGGGACGATGGCCGTGCGGTTGGCTTCGGCCTGTTCATCCAGGTCGCTGTGGCGCACCACCTGCAGGTACACCAGCCGGGCCGCCAAAAGCATGAAGCAGACCAGCACCACGATGCTGGCGACCAGCACGCGCGCGCGAAAGCGCGAAAGGTCGGCTTCGACGTTGCGTAACTCAGTCATGTTCAGACTCTGCTCGGGGCGCGTCCTTTGCGTTCCAAAAATTCATAGCGGACGATTCTCGTCCGGATCGGGGGCGCGGCGCTGAGGCGCCAGCAGCACAATGCTCACCAGCGGCCAAAGCAGGCATTCGATCACGGGGGCCAGCAGCACTGTCAGGCCGGGAAAGATCCCGCCGGAGAGCATGCGGATCGCCAGCTCGATGGCGTGGGCCGCGGCGAACAGGGGCAGCACCTGCACCGCCTGCGAGGGCACCGTGAACCAGAGCAGCCGCCGGTGCATGGTGATCGCAAAGTAGCTCAGGGCCGTGTAGGCCAGCGCGTGCTGTCCCAGGAGGGCTGCCTGGTGCACGTCCATGGCCAGGCCGAACATGAAGGCGGCGCCTATGCCCACGCGCAGCGGCTGGTGCACGCTCCAGAACACCAGCACCAGGGCCAGCAGGTCCGGCATCCAGGGCGTGCGGCCCAGCGGCAGCATGCTCACCAGCATGGCGGCCAGCAGGCTGGTCCAGATGAAGAGGGGGTTGGCCGGCAGCAGCAGCTGCTGGCCCGGGCGCATGATCATTGGATAGGCCCCTCCCACGCCTGCCGCTGCGCGCCTGCGCTGCGCCCCAGCGGGCGTTCGCGGCTTGGGGCGGCCCGGCGCACGCTCATTTTTTCGCCCCCTTCCTCACCGGCACCGGTTCCTCCGCGGGCGGCCTGGGCGGAATCTGCGCCGACAGCGGCCGCAGCACCATCACGTGGCGCGCGCCATCGACCAGCGCCTGGGGAATGCAGTGGATGCGGGCGAAGCCCGAGTCCGCCCGGCGTTCCACCTTGTCCACCTTGGCGACCGGCAGGCCCGGCGGGTAGATGCCGTCCACGCCGCTGGTGGTGAGCAGGTCGCCCGGCTGCACGTCGGCGTTGCCGGCCATGAAGCGCAGTTCCAGCGCGCCGGCGTGAAGCCCGGACGGATCGCCGTACGCCACGCTGCGCGCGCCGGTGCGCGTGTTCAGCACGGGGATGGCATGGTCGCGGTCGGTCACCAGCGTCACCTCGCTGATGAGGGGGTGCGCCCGCGTGACCTGCCCCAGCACGCCCGATTCGTCGATCACCGGCGAGCCCTCCTGGATGCCCTGCGCCAGGCCTTTGTCGATGATCACCTTGCGCGTGTACGGGTCCGGCGCGTCATAGAGCACCTCCGCGGCCTGCGAGGGCATGGCCAGCCGCTCGCGCAGCGTCAGCAGCTTGCGCAGCCGCTCGTTCTCCAGCGCCAGCTGCTCGACCTGGTTGGCGCGCTGCGACTGGGTCGCCAGCTTGGCTCGGGCCGAGGCTTCGGCGCTCTGGGCCGCTTGCAGCGCCTGCAGGTACTCGCCGCCATTGCGCATCAGCAGCACGGGCCGCATGGCGACCCACTGCACGGGGTACAGGACCGTGCCCACCACGGCACGGATCGGCTGCGTGATCTTGAAGCGCGCGTCGGCCACCATGAGGAACAGCGCCAGGGCGCTGCACACCATCAGCTTGGACAGGGCCGAGGGGCCCTGTTTGAAGAAGGGCGGTGGGGTCCTGTCGAGGGTGCCGAGCGGCATGGCGGGTCCTGCTCCCTCTCCCGCTGGGAGAGGGCTGGGAGGAGGGCTACTCGCTGGTGAAGATGGAGCCGAGGCGCTCCATGCGCTCCAGCGCGATGCCGCAGCCGCGCACCACGCAGGTCAGCGGATCTTCGGCCACCAGCACCGGAAGGCCGGTCTCTTCGGCCAGCAGGCGGTCCAGGTCGCGCAGCAGCGCGCCGCCGCCGGTGAGCATCATCCCGCGCTCGGCGATGTCGGCGCCCAGTTCGGGAGGCGTGCTCTCCAGCGCGTTTTTCACGGCCGAGACGATGTTGTTCAGCGGGTCGGTGAGCGCTTCCAGGATCTCGTTGGAGGAGATCGTGAACGAGCGCGGCACGCCTTCGGAGAGGTTGCGGCCCTTGACCTCGATCTCCTTGACCTCGCTGCCCGGGAAGGCCGAGCCGATGTTCTTCTTGATCGCTTCGGCCGTGGGTTCGCCGATCAGCATGCCGTAGTTGCGGCGGATGTAGCTGATGATGGCCTCGTCGAACTTGTCGCCGCCCACGCGCACGCTGCCCTTGTAGACCATGCCGCCCAGGGAGATGACGCCGACCTCGGTGGTGCCGCCCCCGATGTCCACCACCATGGAGCCGGAAGCTTCGGACACCGGCAGGCCGGCGCCGATGGCCGCGGCCATCGGCTCTTCGATCAGGTACACCTCGGAGGCGCCGGCGCCCAGCGCAGATTCGCGGATGGCGCGGCGCTCGACCTGGGTGGAGCCGCAGGGCACGCAGATGATGATGCGGGGCGAGGGCTTCAGGATGGACCGGGGATGGACCATCTTGATGAACTGCTTGAGCATCTGCTCGGTGACGGTGAAGTCGGCGATCACGCCGTCCTTCATCGGGCGGATCGCCTCGATGTTGCCAGGCACCTTGCCCAGCATGGCCTTGGCTTCATGGCCCACGGCCTGGATGGTTTTCTTTCCCTGCGGGCCTCCCTCATGCCGGATCGCGACCACCGACGGTTCGTCCAGCACGATGCCCTTGTCCCGAACGAAGATCAGCGTATTGGCCGTGCCCAGGTCAATGGCCAGGTCGGTGGAGAAGTACCGACGGAAAGCTCCGAACATTGGGAAATTCCTCTGTTTTTCTGCGAAAGCGGCCCCATGGGGGGCCGCTGCACTAAAGGCGGGATAATACCGTATCCCCTGTGAATAACTGCCGCGCGCCGACCCGTATTGTCGCGCTTTACAACTCGTTTCTGCGCTTTTTTCACCATGGCCCTGACGCCCCGAGACATCGAGCGGATCGCGCATCTGGCGCGGCTGGAACTTCAACCCGCCGAGAGCGAGCGCATGCTCACGCAGCTCAATGATTTCTTCGGGATCGTCGAGAAGATGCGGGCTGTGGATACCACCGGCGTCGAGCCGCTGGCGCATCCGGTTGCTGCGTTCCAGGACGTCGCCTTGCGCCTGCGCGAAGACATCGCCAGCGAGCCGAACCAGCGCGAGGCGAACCAGCAAAGCGCCCCCGCCGTGGAGCGCGGCCTGTTCCTGGTGCCCAAGGTGATCGAATGACGGCGCTGCATGAAATGACGGTGGTGCAGCTGGCCAGGCAGCTTCGTACCAAGGAAGTCAAGGCCGTCGAAGTGGCGCAGCACTTTCTGGGCCGTGGCGCGACGCATGCGGCGCTCGGTGCGTACCTGTCGACCCATGAGGAAGTCACACTGGCCCAGGCGCGTGCTGCCGACGAAAGGCTTGCGCACGGAAGTGCCGCGCCCTTGCTCGGGGTGCCTGTCGCGCACAAGGACATCTTCGTCACGCGCGACTTCCCGAGCACGGCCGGCTCGAAGATGCTCGCCAGCTACCGTTCTCCCTTCGACGCCACCATCGTGCGCAAGCTCTCCGACGCAGGCATGGTGAGCCTGGGCAAGCTCAATTGCGACGAGTTCGCCATGGGTTCGTCCAACGAGAACTCCGCCTTCGGGGCTGTGCTCAATCCGTGGGACCGCTCGCGCATCCCGGGCGGCTCCTCGGGCGGCAGCGCCGTCGCTGTCGCGGCACGCCTGGCGCCCGCCGCCACCGGCACCGACACCGGCGGCTCCATCCGCCAGCCCGCTTCCTTCTGCGGCGTCACCGGCATCAAGCCTACCTACGGCCGCGCCTCGCGCTACGGGATGGTCGCGTTCGCCTCCAGCCTGGACCAGGCCGGGCCGATGGCGCGCACCGCGGAAGATTGCGCGCTGCTGCTGTCCGCGATGTGCGGGCCGGACCCGGACCGCGATTCCACTTCGCTTGACGTTCCCGCGGAAGACTACAGCCGCTCCCTCGGCGCGTCGCTGGAAGGGCTGCGCATAGGCCTGCCCAGGGAGTTCTTCGGCGAAGGTCTCGCCGAGGATGTGCGTGCCACCATCCAGGCCGCCCTCGAGGAATACCAGAAATTGGGAGCCAGGCTGGTGGAGATCTCGCTGCCGCGCACCGAGCTCTCGATCCCGGTCTACTACATCATTGCCCCCGCCGAAGCTTCCTCCAACCTCGCGCGGTTCGACGGCGTGAAGTTCGGGCACCGCGCCAGGGAGCATGGGGACCTGCTCGACATGTACAAGAAGACGCGTGCCGAAGGCTTCGGCGACGAGGTCAAGCGCCGCATCATGATCGGCACCTACGTTCTGTCCCACGGCTACTACGACGCGTACTACCTGCAGGCCCAGAAGATCCGCCGCATGATCGCCGACGACTTCCAGCAGGCGTTCAAGCAGTGCGATGTCATCGCCGGCCCGGCGGCGCCGACGGTGGCCTGGAAGCTGGGCGCCAAGTCCGACCCGCTCGCCAACTACCTGGCCGACATCTTCACCCTGCCGGGATCCCTGGCAGGCCTGCCTGGCATGAGCCTGCCCTGCGGCTTCGGTGAAGGCGGCATGCCGGTGGGCCTGCAATTACTCGGTAACTACTTCCAGGAAGGCCAGCTGCTGAACGCCGCGCATCGATTCCAGCAGGCCACCGATTTCCACCTCCGTGCACCGGAGGGCTTCTGAGATGAGCAAGCTCGTTCAGGGTTACGAAGTCGTGATCGGCTTCGAAACCCACGCCCAGCTGTCCACGCAATCCAAGATCTTCAGCCGCTCGCCGACGGCATTCGGCGCCGAGCCCAACACGCAGGCCAGCCCGGTGGACCTGGCGTTGCCCGGCACGCTGCCGGTGATGAACAAGGGCGCGGTCGAACGCGCCATCGAGTTCGGCCTGGCCGTCAACGCGCAGATCGCGCCGCGCAGCATCTTCGCGCGCAAGAACTACTTCTACCCGGACCTGCCCAAGGGCTACCAGATCAGCCAGTACGAAATCCCGGTGGTGCAGGGCGGAGAGGTCAGCTTCTTTCTCGCCCCTTCGACCGCTTCGACAGGCTCAGGACAGGCAAGCTCAGGACAGTCGGGGCCTTCGACAGGCTCAGGCGAGAAGAAGTCGGTTCGCCTGGTCCGCGCGCACCTGGAGGAAGACGCCGGCAAGTCGCTGCACGAGGACTTCGTGGGCCAGTCGGGCATCGACCTGAACCGCGCCGGCACGCCGCTGCTGGAGATCGTGACCGAGCCGGACATGCGCTCGTCCGACGAAGCCGTCGCGTACGCCAAGGAACTGCACAAGATCGTCACCTGGATCGGCATCTGCGACGGCAACATGCAGGAAGGCAGTTTCCGCTGCGATGCCAACGTCTCGGTGCGCAAGCCCGGCCAGCCGCTGGGCACGCGGCGCGAGATCAAGAATCTGAACAGCTTCAAGTTCATGCAGCAGGCGATCGACTTCGAGATCCGCTGGCAGATCGGAGAGATCGAAGACGGCCGCGCGATCCAGCAGGCCACGGTGCTGTTCGATCCGGGCACCGGCGAGACCCGCGCCATGCGCACCAAGGAAGACGCGGCCGACTACCGCTACTTCCCCGACCCTGATTTGCCGCCGCTGGTGATCGCGCCGCAGTGGGTGGAAGAGGTGCGCTCGCGCATGGCCGAATTGCCGCGGGTGATGGCAAGCCGTTTCGTCAAGGACTACGGCCTGCCCGAGTACGACGCGACCACGCTGACGCAGAGCAAGGCGATGGCCGTCTATTTCGAGGAAGCGGCCAAGGCCAGCGGCCAGCCGAAACTCGCCAGCAACTGGATCATGGGCGAGCTGTCGCGCCGCCTGAACGCGACCGCCCTGCCGATCGAGGCGGTGCCGGTCCCGGCGACGACGCTGGCTTTCCTGATCAGCCGGATTTCAGACGGAACGATCTCCAACAGCGCCGCCCGCCAGGTGTTCGAATCGCTCTGGGCCGGCCAGGGCCAGGACGTCGACCAGGTGATCGAGGCCAAGGGCCTCAGGCAGATGAGCGATAGCGGCGAGCTGGAAAAGATCATCGACGGGATCATCGCCGCCAATGCCGACAATGTCGCCCAGTACAAGGCCGGCAAGGACAAGGCGTTCAACGCCCTGGTCGGGCAGGCCATGAAGGCCACCCGGGGCAAGGCCAACCCGCAGCAGGTCAATGATCTGCTGCGGCGCAAGCTGGCCGGCTGAATCCTACTTGGCGGCGCCTGCGGCCCTTTGCAGGTCCCACAGCGGGCGCAGCCGCGCCAGCTCGGCATCGAACCGGGCGTTGATCCGAGCCCGCTCGGCGGCGAATTCGGCATGGCTGGTACCCAGCGTCGACTCGATCAGCTGCAGTTCGGAAGCGCGCGCCCGGGCATGGCTCGCGGCATCCGGGTAACGGTCGAGCAGGGCGCGTTCACGTCGCTTCTCGTCGGCGGCACGCGCCTTCTCCTCGGCCGCGCGTCGCGCTTTTTCTTCCTCGGCGGCACGTTCCTGGGGCGTGAGGGAGGGCCCCACCAGGCGGCGCACGGTGCCGCTGGGGTTGAGTTCCTTCTGTTCGCGGTCCAGGCACTCGACGATGGGCCGGTCGGCCGTCAGGCGCCGGCCCTTGCCATCGACGCAGGTGTAGATGCGCGGCTCCGCGGTCTGCGACGCCGCAGCAGTGGACACCAGCGCGCACAACAACATCATCCTGCCAAGACTCACCGCGCTCCCCCGGCGACAACTTCTCTTTACTCCACCCCGTACCGTTCACGGTAGGCGAGCACCTTGGGGTAGTGGCTCCTCAAGGACTCGCCAGCCTGTTGCTGGAGATACTGGAGCAAATCCGACAGCCGCGCAATCGCGCAAACCTGCAGGCCCAACTGGGTGCGCACGTACTGCACGGCGCTGTGATTCACGTCTAGTCCGTTCTCGGTGGCCTTCTCCTGCCGGTCCAGCGCGATCGCCACCGCGTGCGGGGCCGCCCCGGCGGCCTGGATGATCGCGATCGACTCGCGTGCGGCCGTGCCGGCGGACATCACGTCGTCCACGATCAGCACCTTGCCCTGGACGGGCGCTCCGACCAGCGTGCCGCCTTCGCCATGGTCCTTGGCTTCCTTGCGGTTATAGGCATACGGCACGTTGCGCCCCAGCCGGGCCAGCTCGATGGCGACGGCCGCTGCCAGCGGAATGCCCTTGTAGGCCGGCCCGAAGATCATGTCGAATTCGATGCCGCAAGCGAGCAGGCGCTGTGCATAGAATTGCGCCAGCCGGCCGAGCTTGGCCCCGTCGTCGAACAGGCCGGCGTTGAAGAAATACGGCGACATGCGGCCGGCCTTGGTCTTGAACTCGCCAAAGCGCAGCACCCCGGCCTCCACGGAAAACTGCACGAAGTCCTGGGCCAGACGATCCTGTCCCCCATCACTCACAGCCATGGAAATTCCTTGTTCAAACTCACCAGCCTCAACCTGAACGGCATCCGTTCGGCCGCCAGCAAGGGCCTGGAGGCGTGGCTTGCGAAAGCCAAGCCGGATTGTATTTGCGTGCAGGAAGTCAAGGCCCAGGCGGACGACGTGCAAGGCCGCTTCGAGCAGCTTGCCGGGCTGAAGGGGCACTTCCATTTCGCCCAGAAGAAGGGCTACTCGGGCGTGGCGGTGTACTCGCGGCACGAGCCCGGCGAGGTGGTGGTGGGCTGGGGCTCGGGCGAGTTCGACGCGGAAGGCCGCTACGTCGAATTGCGCTTCGACACGCCGCATCGCAAGTTCTCCATCATCAGCTGCTACTTCCCCAGCGGCTCGTCCGGCCAGGAGCGGCAGCAGGCGAAGTTCCGCTTCCCGGCTGAATTCGAGCCGCACCTGGCCCGGCTGAAGACCCGGCGCGACTTCATCCTGTGCGGTGACGTCAACATCGCGCACCGCGAGCAAGACCTGAAGAACTGGCGCAGCAACCGCAAGAACAGCGGCTTCCTGCCCGAAGAGCGGGCCTGGATGACCCGGCTCCTGTCGGAACTCGGCATGGTCGACGTGTACCGGCGGCTGCACCCGGACACCACCGACACCTGCTACACGTGGTGGAGCAACCGGGGCCAGGCTTACTTGAACAACGTGGGCTGGCGCCTCGACTATCAGATCGCGACAACCCACCTGGCGGCAACCGCGCGAGAGGCCTCGATCTACAAAGCTACCCGCTTCAGTGATCATGCTCCGCTGACCATCAAGTACGATTTGAGTATGTAGGCTCGGCACGACCTGTCGTCCAGCGCATGGACGGTGCGGATGTAGGCCCGGAGCAAGGGCCACAAGCCTGCTGGCGCCGACGCCAGGCCCTGCCGCTCACGGTTAGGCTAAACTGGGCGCTCTTGCCCAGCTGCTTGTGCGCCTTTGCGATTGCCGCGCCAATGGCACGGCCGGCGCGGCGGCTGCGTGGCCAAGAAATCATCCGTTCGGACCCTTTGTGCCTCTCGCATCGAGGCAAGGTCGGCGCTTTCAGCCAGACCGCAAAGGATCTCCATGAGCAGCATCTCCCCTTTCGGGCTCTTCGGCAGTGAGACCCCATCCGAGGTGCGCGCCCTGCTTCGTGCCAGGGACTGGGAAGCCTCCCCACTCGGCCATCCGGACGCATGGCCAGCGGAGATCCGCGTGCTCTTGCGTCAATTGCTGGCCTCTCGATTCCCCATGTGGCTGGCCTGGGGGCCCGAGCTGCGCATGATCTACAACGATGCGTACTGCGCCATCCTGGGGTCCAAGCATCCGCAGGCCTTGGGCTGCCCCGTGCGCGACGTCTGGAGCGAGATCCGCACCCAGATCGACCCGCTGCTGGCGCAAACCCTGGACGGTGCATCCACGCCGGTGCTGGCCACCACCTACGACATCATCCGCAGCCGCGACACGGAGCAGGCGTGGTTCAACTTCGCGCTGACGCCGGTGCGCACCGATGCGGGCGATGTCTCGGGCATCTTCTGCGTCATTACCGAGAGCACGTCGCAGGTCCACGCCCAGCAATCTATCCAGCGCAGGAACCTGCAACTGGAGCAACAGGCGACCGACAACGCCCTGGAGCGCGACCGGCTGTGGCGGCTGTCCACCGACATCCTGCTGGTGGCAGATTTCACGTCCCGCATCATCGCGGTCAACCCCGCCTGGTCCACCGTGCTGGGGCGCAGCGAGGCCGAGTCCATCGGCACGGACTTCATGCGCCTGGTGCATCCGCAGGACCAGGCGGCGACGCTGGCCGAAGTGGGGAAGCTCGAACGCGGCATCAAGACGCTGCACTTCGAAAATCGCTACATGCACCGGGACGGAAGCTACCGCCACATTTCTTGGACCGCGGTTCCCGAAGGCCAGACCATCACCGCCGTCGGCCGCGATGCGACCGACCAGAAGAATGGGGCGGCAGCGCTGCTGCTCAGCGAGTCCGCCCTGCTGCAGTCGCAGAAGATGGAGTCCATCGGCAAGTTGACCGGTGGGGTCGCGCACGACTTCAACAACGTGCTGCAGATCATCTCCGGCAACCTCCAGTTGCTGCAGGTGACGCTGGGCGACAACCAGGCCGCACTCAAGCGAGTGGAGGCTTCGGCGGTCGCGGTTGACCGGGGCGCCAGGCTCGCATCGCAGCTGCTTGCGTTTGCGCGCCGCCAGCCTCTGCAGCCGCTCGTGACCAACCTGGGCCATCTGGTGCGTTCCATGGAGGGCTTGCTGCGCCGGGCCGTGGGCGAGACGGTGGACGTCGAAGTGGTCGTCAGCGCAGGCTTGTGGAACACCCTGGTGGATCCGCACCAACTGGAGAATGTGCTGCTCAACCTGGCCATCAACGCGCGCGACGCCATGGGCGGGGAAGGCAGGCTGACAGTGGACGTGAGCAACAGTTCGCTCGACGAAGCCTACGTCGGGCTCTACCCAGGCCTGGCGGTGGGGCAGTACGTGCTGATCGCCGTGACGGACACGGGCCACGGCATGGACAAGGCGCTGATCGGAAAGATCTTCGAGCCGTTCTTCACGACCAAGAAGGAGGGCGAGGGCACGGGGCTCGGACTGAGCATGGCCTTCGGGTTCGCCAAGCAAAGCGGTGGACACCTCACGGTCTACAGTGAGCCGGGCCACGGCACCACGTTCAAGGTGTACCTGCCCCGTTCGCTGGAGGCCGTGGCCGAGGTGCCGGTGGTCCTCACCGGTCCGGTGCTGGGCGGTACCGAGACGATCCTGGTGGTGGAAGACGACCTGCACGTGCAGGCCACGGTGGTGGACATGCTGCGCGGCCTGGGGTATTCGGTCCTGCGTGCCAACGATGCGCGCAGTGCCATGGCCATCGTCAACAGCGGCGTGCCTATCGACCTGCTGTTCACCGACGTGGTGATGCCCGGGGAGTTGCGCAGCCCTGACCTGGCGCGCCAGGCCAAGGCGTTGCTGCCCAACCTGGCGGTGCTGTTCACCTCGGGCTACACGCAGAATGCCATCGTGCATGGCGGCCGCCTGGATGCGGGGGTTGAACTCCTGAGCAAACCGTACCGCCGTGAAGACCTGGCCCGCAAGCTCAGGCACCTGCTGGCCAACCAGGTCCATGCCTCCAGCTTGAACCGCTATCGGTCCGCGTTGCCGAACCTTGTCGCCGCGGTGGCGCCCGTCAAGTCCGGTCGGCACGTGCTGCTGATCGAGGACAACGACGACACACGTAGCGTCACCGCGGAACTGCTGACGATGCTCGGCCATACGGTTACGGCGGCTTCCAGCGCGGAGGAAGCACTGGACCTGCTCGCCACGCCCGGCTTGCAGGTCCTGCTGACCGACATCTCGCTGCCGCGGATGTCCGGCGTCGAGCTGGCGGCACAGGTGAGATTGCGGCGGCCGGAAATTGACGTCATCTTTTGCACAGGCCACACGCCCCAGGCCGCAGGGGTACGGGATCCCGCCGCGAAGTTCCTGGTCAAGCCCTTCAATCTCGAACAGCTCGACCGCCTGTTGCAGGGGCCGGGCGTTGGTGGCCAGGTGCGCTGACCCTGTGACGCGCCTTCGCCGTACACGCGCCAGCGGACTGGCGGGCTACGGTGCGAACCATGGATTTGAAGCGCCACACCGCCGCTGCCGCTTGCCTGGCGGCGGCGGGCACCCTGCTGTGGGCCCAGCTGCAGCGGCTGGGCCGGGCACGCGCGGCCTGCGCCTGTGCCGTCCACCCGTACAGCCGGCGCGTTCAGCATGCCTCGCGCCGCATCCTGCTGCTGGGTGACAGCACGGGCGTGGGGCTGGGCTGCGAGCCGGCGCGGCACTCGATCGCGGCCCGGCTTGCGGCTGACGAGCCGGACGCCGACATCACCAACCTGTGCCGCACGGGAGCGCGCGTGGCCGACCTGCTGGCGCAGCTGCACGCGGCGCCCGAGCCCGACTTCGACCTGGTGCTGGTGTTCGCCGGCGGCAACGACGTGCTGCGCTGGACGCCGCTGGACCGCCTGGCGCAGCAGGCCGCCGAGCTGTTGGCCGCGCTGCGCACGCGAAGCCCGCAGGTGGTGTGGGCAGGCATGGCCAACGTGGGCCGGGCGCCGCTGTTTCTGCCGCCTTTGAGCTGGCTGCTCAGTGCCCGCGCGCGCCGCGTCAACCGGCTGCTGCGCCGCTGTGCCGGCGCCGGGGGCGCCCGCTTCGTGGAGTTCTTCCGGGAACCGCTGGCCGACCCGTTTTCGGCCGAGCCGCAGCGGTACTTCGGCAGCGACGGCGTGCACCCTAGCGCCGAGGCTTATGCCTGGTGCTGGCGCCACATGCGTCCGGCGCTCGCGCGGGCCTGGCCGGCGAGCCGGGTTGCCGGTCCATCCGGGCCTGCCGGCGGCTGAGCCCGCGGCGCCTGGGCAGTGCTTCAGCGCGAGGGGAGCTTGCGCAGCACGAAGGCGCGCGCCGCCCCATCGCCGGCGGCCTGCCAGCTGCCGCGGATCTCCTGCCCGCACGAGCCTTCGACCACGTCGCCCACCCACGTCGCCCCGATGCTGCGGCCATCGGCCGATTCCTCCAGCGTGAACTCGCCGTCCTCGATGTCGCCGGCCAGCTGACCGCGCTGGCCATTGCGGTTGATGGTGCCGGCGATGCTTTGCGCGTACTGCGCGTGCCGCTCCAGCAGCAGCGTCGCCCCCTGCGGCAGCCCCTCGAATTCGGCGCGCCACAGCCCCAGCAGATGCTGCTGGCCGACGTCGGCCGCCCTGGGGCAGGCCGGAGCCGCGGGTTGTGGATGAAATTGGGCTGTAGCCCGCAAGGGGAGAGCGCAGGACGCTATCATAAAAATAGCAGCGACAACTTTCACGGCGTGCCGGTGGCGGCGGCGGTTGCCGCCGCCAGGCTCTCCGCGCTCTTGCGCGCGAACTCGGCGCGCAGTGCCTTGAGCTTCTCGCGCGGGTCTTCCTTCGTCGTGGACTGTTCGAGCGCCATCTCCGCGATGAAGCGGCTGGGCTGGGCCGCCACCATCTCGCGGCCCTTCTTGCGCTTCTTGGTCCAGCTCACCGCCAGCGACCGCTGCGCCCGCGTGATGCCCACGTACATCAGGCGGCGCTCTTCCTGCAGGCGCTGCAGGATGCCTTCGCTCACCGGGCCCTGGTCGCGGCCCGTACCGATGCCCTGCCCGTCGGCCCTGGCGGCCGGGCCATCGTCGCCAAGCTTGAACGGCAGCATGCCTTCGACGCAGCCGACCAGCATCACGTGCGGCCATTCCAGTCCCTTGGCGGCGTGCAGGGTGGACAGCGTCAGCACGTTCTGGTCCTGCTCGCGCTCGCTGATGGTGGACAGCAGGGCGATGGTCTGCGCCACTTCCAGCAGGCTTTTTTTCTCGCTGGCGATCTGCACGCCAGCGGTGTCGTCGATCTCGCCGCCGGCGCGTTGCGACATCCAGTCGACGAACTCCAGCACGTTGGTCCAGCGCGAGGCGGCCACCTTCTCGTTGTCCTCGCCGTCGTACAGGTGCTTCTCGTAGCCGATGTCCTTGAGCCACTCCAGCATGAAGGCGCGTGAATCCTCCGCGCCATTGGTTTGGCGGGCCCGGTACTCCAGGTCGTTCACGTAGCGGCCGAACTCGTGCAGGCTGCCCACGGCCTTGGCCGGCAACACCGAGCCCAGCGACGAGGAGAACAGCGCCTCGAACAAGCTCACCTTGTACTTGCCGGCGAAGGTGCCCAGGTTCTGCAGCGTGGTGTGCCCGATGCCGCGCTTGGGCGTGGTCACCGCGCGCAGGAACGCCGGGTCGTCGTCGTTGTTGATCCACAGGCGAAACCAGGCGCACAGGTCCTTGATCTCGGCCCGGTCGAAGAAACTCTGGCCGCCGGAGACCTTGTACGGAATCTGCGCCTTGCGCAAAGCCTGCTCGAACACCCGGGCCTGGTGGTTGGCGCGGTACAGGATGGCGAAGTCCTTCCAGTCCTTGCCCAGGCCGTTGGCCCTGACCGACTGCACCCGGGCGACCGCGCGCTCGGCCTCGTGCTCCTCGTGGTCGCAGTCCACCACGCGCACCGGCTCGCCCTCCCCGAGTTCGGAGAACAGCGTCTTGGGAAACAGCTTGGGGTTGGGCCCGATCACATTGTTGGCGGCGCGCAGGATGGCGCCGGTCGAGCGGTAGTTCTGCTCGAGCTTCACCACCTTCAGCTGCGGGAAGTCCAGCGGCAGGCGCTTGAGGTTGTCCAGCGTGGCGCCGCGCCAGCCGTAGATCGACTGGTCGTCGTCGCCCACGGCGGTGAAGCGGCCCCTGTCGCCCACCAGCAGCTTGAGGACCTCGTACTGGGTGGCGTTGGTGTCCTGGTATTCGTCCACCAGCACGTGCCCGAGCTGGGCCTGCCACTTCTCGCGCACGTCGGCGTGCTGCTGCAGCAGCTTGAGCGGCAGCCCGATCAGGTCGTCGAAGTCCACGCTCTGGTAGGCCGCGAGCCGCTCTTCGTAGCGGGCCATGATGCGCGCGGTCACCCGCTCGTTGTCGTCCTTGGCCTGCGCCTCGGCCTGCGCTGCGTTCAGCCCCGTGTTCTTCCACAGGCTGATCGCCCACTGCCACTGGCGCGCCGTGGCGGCGTCGGTGGTGCCGCCGGCGTCCTTCAGGATGCCGGTCACGTCGTCGCTGTCCAGGATCGAGAACTGGGGCTTCAGGCCCAGCGCCGCGCCGTCCTGGCGCAGCATGCGCACGCCCAGCGCGTGGAAGGTGCAGATCACCACCTGCCTGGCCTCGCGCCCGATCAGGCCCTTGGCCCGCTCGCGCATTTCGGCGGCCGCCTTGTTGGTGAAGGTGATGGCGGCGATGCGCTGGGCCTCCAGCCCGGCCTGGATCAGCCGCCCGATCTTGTGCGTGATGACACGGGTCTTGCCCGAGCCGGCGCCGGCCAGCACCAGGCAGGGCCCGTGCAGGTAGTTCACAGCTTCCTGCTGGGCGAGGTTGAGGCCGGCGGACATGAGGGGGTACTGCGCAGAAGCGGCGAATCATACCGGGGCGCTTTCGTCAGCCGCCCGACATCGGACCGCCGCCGTTGCGCCGAGAATACAGCCGTGCTCGCCATCCTCCTGGTCACCTTTCCCTTCTTCGCGCTGGTGCTCGCCGGGTACGTCGCGGCGCGCAGGCGCATGCTGCCACTGGAGGCGATCGGCGGCCTGAACGTCTTCGTGCTGTATTTCGCCTTGCCTTGCATGCTGTACCGGTTCGGCGCGGGCACACCGGTGGCGCAACTGCTCGATCCCACCGCCCTGGCGGTGTACCTGCCCTGCGCGCTGCTGATGGTCGCGGCCACGGTGAAGTTCAGCATGAACGAGCGGATCCGCTGGAACGATGCCGCGTTCGGCGCGCTGGTGGCGGCTTTCCCCAACACCGGCTTCATGGGCGTGCCGCTGCTGGTGGCGCTGCTCGGTGCCGCCGCCGCGGGGCCGGCGATCCTGACCATCCTGATCGACCTGGTGATCACCAGCTCGCTGTGCATCGCCTTGTCCCGGCTGGACAGCGCCGACGAACACGGTGCGGCGCAAGCGGCCAGGAAGGCCCTCAAGGGCGCCGCCGTCAACCCCATGCCCTGGGCCATCGTGCTGGGGGCGGTGGCTTCGGCGCTGCAGCTGCAATTGCCCCAGCCGGTGGCCGCCACTGTCGGCCTGCTGGCCGATGCGGCTTCGCCGGTGGCCCTGTTCACCATCGGGGCGGTGCTGGCCCGCTCGCAGGTGCTCGCCGCGGCGGGCGAGCACCACCCGGTGCCGGCGCGCGATTTCGTCCCGGTGGCGGCGGCCAAGCTGCTGGTGCATCCGGTGCTGGTGTTTGCCGTGGGCAAGGCGGCCCAGGCTTTCGGGCTGCCGCTGGACAATTTCACGCTGACCGTCATGACGCTGGTGGCCGCCCTCCCCAGTGCCAGCAACGTGTCGCTCCTGGCCGAGCGCTTCGGCGCCGACACCGGACGTATCGCGCGCATCATCCTGCTGACCACCGCCGCGGCGTTCCTGACGTTTTCGGGGGCGGTGGCGCTCGTCAGGTAAAGCCCCTGTGTCGGATTAGTCCTACACCGGCCCCGGTCACTCTCTGGCATGCTCACCCGCGGCCCGCATCGGCGGGAGGTCTTGTGAGCAGGAATGGAAGTTCAAGAGCAGGCCGTGCCAGCCCCGATCGGGCCGGCGGCCATCACGGCACTGCGCAGTGCCACCCGGCACCACCATGCGCAGCTTGAAGAGCAGCTGCGGCTGGGACACGACTTCAGCCTCGCTCAGTACCACCGCGTCCTCATCGCATTCGCATCGTTCCTGGCCGCTTGGGAGCCACGGCTGGCACAGGCCCTGCCCGCCGCGCGCCGTCCCTGGTTCCGGCAGCGGTGCCGCCTGCAACTGGCGCGCCAGGACCTGGCGGTGCTGGGGCTGCAGGACCCGGGCCCTCCGCGAACATTCAGTCTCGACCTCGCGGACTCCGCAGCGGCGTGGGGCTCGCTTTATGTGATGGAGGGCTCGGCCCTCGGCGGGCAGGTGATCGCGGCACGGCTGCTGCGCTCGCACGGTATCGGGCCGTGCGACGGCGCCGCCTACTTCGCAGGTCGGGGGCGGGCCACGGCGCCGATGTGGCGCGAATTCCAGCAACTGTTGCGGCAGGCCGTTCACGCGCCCGCGCAGGTGGCCTCGGCGTCCGGGGCCGCGGTCCGGACCTTCGAGGCCCTCGCGGCGGTGTTCGAGGAGGCGCGATGAACCTTGCGCTGCCGGACCTCTCCCAGTGCGCCGACGAACGCATCCGGGTGCCCGGCGCGATCCAGCCGCATGGCTGGATGGCGGTCCTGTCCGGTTCTGGCCAGTTGGTCGCGTGGAGCCAGAACTGGGGCGATGCCTCCCGAGCGCGCGATGCAGTGGCAGCGGTGGGATTGGACATCGCGGCCCTCGAGCCGGGCGAGGGACCCGCGGCCGTCGGCCGCATCGTCCAGGACGGCACCGTCCTGGACGCGGTCGCGCATCGCAGCGGGGATCGGGTCATCGTGGAGTTCGAGCGGGCGATGCCGGATTCCGGCACCCGGGCCCCGATCTATTCGCTGGCCAGGAATTTCCTGCCGCAGCTCCAGCGCGCCGGCTGCGTGCTCGAACTCGCGCAGCTGGCCGCCGCCGAGATCAAGCGGCTCACCGGATTCGGCCGCACGCTGGTGTACTGCTTCGACGAGGAGGAGCACGGCGAGGTGCTCGCCGAGGAACTGGACGCCGGCTACGACAGCTACCGCGGCCACCGCTTCCCGGCGGCCGACATCCCGGCCCAGGCGCGTGAGCTCTACCGCCTCAACCACATCCGGCTGATCCCGGACGCCAACTACGCGCCCGTGCCCCTGCGCAGCGAAAACCCGGCGCTGGACCCGGGCAGCCTGGACCTGTCGCTCGCCGCGCTGCGCAGCGTGTCGCCGATTCACCTGGAATACATGCGCAACATGGGCACGCTGGCTTCGATGTCCGTGTCCATCGTCGCGCGCGGCAAGCTCTGGGGCCTGATCTCCTGCCACGACCATGCGCCCCGCAACCTGTCCTTCGAAGACCGGGCGGCGTGCGAGCACCTCGGGCGCCTGCTCTCCCTGCAGATCGAGGCCAAGGAAGACAGCGCCGAGGTCGGATTGCGGCTGCAGCTGCGCCAGCTCACGCTGGAGATCGTGTCGCACCTGGCCGACGGCGACGCCACCTTGCAGCGGCTGGTCAGCGAGCCGGTGCCGCTGCTGCGCATGGCGCGCGCCAGGGGCGCGGCCGTGGTGCTGAACGGCCAGTGCTGGACGGTCGGGCAAACGCCGGAGCCGGCGCTGATCGCCCAGCTGGCCCAATGGATCAGCGGGATGGGCCGCGAGACCTTCGCCTGCGACCGGGTGCCCGAAGCGTTTCCCCCGGCGGCGTCGCAGAAGGCACTCGCGGCCGGCGTGCTGGCCTTGTCCATCTCGCAGGTTCACCAGCACCTGGTGCTCTGGTTCCGGCCTGAACAGGTGCAGACGATCCAGTGGGCGGGCGATCCGCGCAAGCAGCGGCGCCAGTCCGACGGGCGCATCCATCCGCGCCACAGCTTCGCCAGCTGGCGGGAGCAGGTGCAGGGCCGCTCGGCGCCCTGGTCGCAGGCCGAGATCGCCGCCGCGGGCGAGCTGCGGCACGCGCTGATCGGGATCGTGCTGCGCCGCGCCGAGGAAATGGCCGAGGTGGCCAACGAACTCGGGCGCGTGAACAAGGAGCTGGAAGCGTTTTCGTACACCGTCTCGCACGACCTGCGCGCGCCCATGCGGCACATCGCCGGCTATGTCGACCTGGTGCTCGACCTGGAAGGCAAGCAGCTGGGCGAGCGCTCCACCCGGTACCTGACGCACGTGAAGGAAGCAGCGGCTTACGCCGGACACCTGGTCGATGCGCTGCTCGATTTCTCGCGCATGGGGCGTTCTGCCGTCAAGCCGGGGGTGGTGCAGACGCAGCTGCTGGTGGAGGAACTCGTGGCCGAGTTCTCGCGGCAGGAGGCACGGGGCATCGAGTGGGACGTCGAGCGTCCGCTGCCCGAGCTGTGGGGCGACCCCTTCCTGCTGCAGGTGGCGCTGCGCAACCTGCTGGGCAATGCCGTGAAGTACACGCGCACGCGTCCCACCCCGCGCATCCGCATCGCGCCCGTGGCCGACGCGCAGAACCAGGGGCTGGAGATCAGCGACAACGGTGTCGGCTTCCAGCAGAAGTACGCGGCCAAGCTGTTCGGGGTGTTCCAGCGCCTGCACAAGTCGGAAGAATTCGAAGGCACGGGCATCGGCCTGGCCAGCGTGAGGAGGATCGTCGAGCGCCACGGCGGAACCGTCTGGGCGCGGGGCGAGCCGGACCAGGGAGCCGTGTTCGGCTTCACCCTGCCACGAGGAAAAGGCGCGGAGAAGGGCCGCCGCCGCATCGCAAAGGAATGAACCATGCTCAAACCGATCCTGCTGGTCGAGGACGACAAGCGCGATCTCGAACTCACCTTGGTCGCGCTGGAGCGCAGCCAGCTCGCCAACGAGGTCATCGTGGTGCGCGACGGCGCGCAGGCGCTGGACTACCTGCGGCGCGAAGGTGACTTCCGCGGCCGCACGGAGGGCAACCCGGCCGTCGTGCTGCTGGACCTGAAGCTGCCCAAGGTCAACGGGCTGGAGGTGCTGCAGGAGATGCGCAGCATGCCGGGGTCGCGCAGCACGCCCGTGGTGATGCTCACGTCCTCGCAGGAAGAGTCGGACGTGGTCAAGAGCTATGAGCTCGGGGTCAATGCCTATGTCGTCAAGCCGGTGGAGTTCAAGCAGTTCGTCACCGCCATCTCCGACCTCGGCGTGTTCTGGGCCGTGCTGAACGAGCCGCCGCCGGGCTCCATGAAGGCGAGCCGCCGGCATGAGTGAGCGCCGGGCGCAAGGCGCACACCGGGACAGCCTGAGTGTCCTGCTGCTGGAGGACTCGCGCTTCGACGCCGAACTCCTGCGCGAGGCGCTGCTGGCGGCGTACCCGCAGGCCCGGCTGGAGGTGGTGCGCGACGAGGCGGGCTTCACCGCGGCCCTGCCCGGCAACGGCTGGGACCTGATCCTCTCGGACTACGAGATCCCCGGCTTCGGCGGCGAGCAGGCCCTGCAGCTGGCGCAGGCGGAATGCGCGCAGACGCCGTTCATCTTCGTCTCGGGCGTGATCGGCGAGGACAACGCTGTCGAGATGCTCAAGCGCGGAGCCACCGATTACGTGAGCAAGGGCCGGCTGTCCCGCCTGCCGCTGGTGATCGAGCGGGCGCTTCGGGAGGTGGCGCAGCGCGAAGGCCGCGAGCAGGCCCAGGTGCGGCTGCGCGAAGCCAACGACATGTATGCACGGGTGGTGGATTCGCTGCGCAACTATGCCGTGATCCTGCTGGACCGGGCCGGCGTCATCCGCGCGTGGAACCGCGCCGCGCAGGACATCTTCGGCTTTGCACGGGACGAGGTCCTCGGCACCTCCGCCGAGCGGCTGTTCACGCCGGAAGACCGCCAGGCCGGCACTTTCGGCGGCGAGATGCGCGACGCGCTGGCCAAGGGCAAGGCGGACGACGACCGCTGGATGCAGCGGCGCGACGGCTTGCGCCTGTGGGCCGAGGGCGTGCTGATGCCGCTGTACACCGACCAGCGGGAACACAGCGGCTACTGCAAGATCGTGCGCGACGCGACCGCCGACTACCGCGACGCGCAGGCGCTTCGCGCGGCCAAGGAGGAGGCCGAACGCGCCAGCCAGGCCAAGGACCGCTTCCTGGCCGTTCTCTCCCACGAATTGCGCACGCCGCTCGCCCCGATCGCGTCGGCGGCGCACCTGCTCGAGAAAGCGGTGCCGGTGCCCGAGAAGTACCGCAGCCTGCTGCCGATGATCCAGCGCAACGTGGCGCTGGAGGCGCGGCTGATCGACGACCTGCTGGATCTCACCGCGATCTCGGCCGGCAAGGTGAGCCTGCGGCCCAAGGTGGTGGACATGCACCAGCTGGTGCGGGTGGTGCTGGACATGCTGGACGGTTCCGTGCGGGACAAGTCGCTCCAGCTGGCGGTGGACCTCGCCGCCCCGGCGGCGCTGGTGATGGCCGATGAAGCCAGGATGCAGCAGGTGCTGTGGAACCTGTTGCGCAACGCCATCAAGTTCACGCCTGAGCAAGGGCGCATCACGGTGCGAAGCGAGTCCCAGGGCGGGCACCTCATCCTGCATTGCATCGACAGCGGCATCGGCATCGACCCGGAGGCCCTGCCGCGCATCTTCAGCGCCTTCGAGCAGGCCGACCGCGACGTCGCGCGGCGGTTCGGCGGGCTGGGCCTGGGCCTGGCGATCGCCCGGGGCCTGGTGGCCGAGCACAAGGGCGAGCTGTCGGCTTCCAGCCCGGGGCGGGGGGCGGGCGCCACTTTCACGCTCAAGCTGAAGCTGCATGTCGAGGCGGCGGATCCCGCCGGGCAGGCGGCTGCCGGTGCCGCCGAAGCGCACGACCGTGGCTGGCGCGTGCTGCTGGTGGAGGACAACGTGGATGCAGCCGAGACCATCGTCATGTGCCTGGAAGCCTACGGCTGGCGCGTGACCCATGCGCCCACCTGCGCGGCTGCGCTGCGCACCGCGGCCGAAGGCCAGTTCGACGTGGTCCTCACGGACCTGGGGCTGCCCGACGGCAGCGGCATCGACGTGGGTCGCAAGCTGAGCCCCCAGATGCCCGTGGTGGCGCTGAGCGGCTACGGCGCGCCGCCGGACCTGAAGCAGTCGGCCATGGCGGGCTTTGCCGGGCACCTGACCAAGCCGGCCGATCCGCTGGTGGTGCATGCCGCGCTGCAGAAGGCCCTGGCCTCGCGCCAGGACGCCTGAGCGCCGACCCGCCAATAAAAATCGCGCCGCGGCTGACGCCACGGCGCGATCGTTTCGCGCGGAGGGGGGCGCTTTACAGCGTGAACTTCAGCGCCACGCCAACGATGTTGGCCTTGTAGTTCACCAGCGTCAGGTTCGACTTGCGGTTTTCCCGGCGCACCGTCGCCGAAGCGGTCACGAAGCGGCGGGGCGAATAGTCCACGCCGGCCGAAAACGTGTTGGTGCGGTCGTCGCGTCCGGCGTCCGGGCTGCCGGCGGCGTCCACCCACTCGCGCGTTTCGCGCTCGTAGCGGGCGTTGACGGAAATCCTCTCGGTCACCTTGTAAACCGGCGCCAGGAAGATGCGGCCGCTCTCGACGTGGCCGCCGGTGCCGAACACATAGCTGCCGAGGTCGCGCGAGACACCGGCCACGGCGCGAATCTTGGGGGACACTTCGTAGCTGACGTGGGCGAAGCCGACCAGGCCGTTGAAATCGCGCCGGGGCGCCAGGTCGTGCGAACGATCCAGGTGGGCCAGGCGGGCATCGACGGAAGTCCTGGCCGTGGCGGCCCAGCGCAGGGTGACTTCGAACTCGTTGTCCTCGAAGTCGCCGATGCCGGGAAAGCCCGTGTACTCGCCCTCGCCGCGGCGCACGCGCGCGGTGATGGCCGAACCGGAGGCGAAGTCGTAGCTGGCTCCGGCGCGCACGCTGCGCACCTGGGGGAAAGCGTCCAGGCTGCGCGGGTCGCTGCTGCGCGAGGTCTGCTGCTGCACCCCGGCCAGCACGCGCCAGGCGCCGTCCAGGCGCCAGCCGCCTTCGAGCAGTTCATTGCGCTCGGTGCGCCGGCTGATGTCGCCCAGGGCCACGACGGAGGTATCGCCGACGTCGCGGTACTGGCGCCGGTCGGCGCTGGCCACACCTTCCAGCACGTTGCTGATGCGCCAGTTCCAGACGGCGGAGTAGTTCAGGGTGGTGAAGTCGAGGTTGGACAGGTCCCGGTGGCGGAACGTCGTGGCCTCGGCATCCAGGATGATCCGCTGCTGCCCCAGGCGCGGAGCGACGCGAACGCCGACGCCGAACACGCCGATTTCGTCGGACCGCTCGGTCCCGGACGGCCCGCGCAGGACGTTGTCGTCGCGTTCGAGGCCGACGGTGGCGCGGATCTGATAGGTCTGGGGCTCATCCGTGCGGCGGCTGGCAGCCGGGTCCGGCAGCGGCGGCAGGCCCAGCGGCTGGGTCAGCGGCAGCTCGGCCGGGTTGACCGACTGGTTGACCGGCTGGGGCGGCTGCTGCTGGGGCGTCTGCGCCGACTGGGGGGTCTGCGGCATCTGGTTGATCTGTGCCAGCGCGGCGGCGGGCAGCAGGCAGGCGGAGGCCAGGGCCACCAGCGGCCGGATCGTTCGTTTCTTCATTGGGTTTCTCCTAGCGGATGCGCGGGCCAGTTTAGCAAAGGGCCTGCCGCGCAAGCCGCGCCTATGCTGCATTTGGCCCGCTTTGTGGCTGTTTGCTAACACTCCGCCGCCGGCCGCACCCGGGCTGGAGCGGCTACGGATGAGTCCCCGACAGCCACTGGCGCATCTTCTGGTGCACGGCCTCGTCCCGCAGCAGCGCGAGGTGGCCTACGCCCTGCGCGATCCAGTGCCGCGACGGCGGGATCTGCAGGTCGCGTCCGGCCACGGCATGCCGCCCGAGCGCGCTGGCCACCGGCACCAGGCCGTCCCCGGCGGCGCCGTCGGTCAGGGTGCCGGCGATGGCATGGCAGGCCACGCCCTGCGGCAACGGCACTGCCGAGCGGGCGTCGCGCGGCAGGAAGCGGCCGCCGGCCCAGTCTTCGTCCAGCAGGTTCCCGTGCCGCAGGTCGGTGATGCCTTCGCTGCGCAGACCGGTCAGGCGGGTGAACGGCGCCAGGTACGGGCTGACCCCGAGCGCGGCATGCAGCCAGTTGCCGCCGCGCTCCAGCGGCGCGCCGTGGTGGGGCGTTCCCAGGAACACCATCTGCCGCAGCAGCGCCGGCCAGGCCATGGAGGCCTGCCGGGCCTGGTGCGCGGCGCTGCGGATCACCAGTCCGCCCATGCTGTGACCCAGCAAGGTGATGCCCTCGACCGGCAGCGGCCAACCCGCCACCAGCCGGCCGAGCTCGGCCGCAAGCTGGCGGCCGTTGACCGAGACGTGGCGGCCCGTGTTGTAGCGCAGGTAGACCGGCGTCCAGCCGAGCGCGGCGGCCAGGGCCAGCCCGTGGTCGTGGCCGCGCTGGCTCCATGACGCGTCGCTCAGGCACAGGCCGTGCACCAGCACCAGCAGGCGCGGCCGCGCCGGTCCGCGCACCAGCAGCTGCATCTCGAGCGCCAGCGGATTGCCCGAGCGCTCAAGGTGATCGCCCACAACACCGTTGAGGGCGGCCACCGCGGCATCGCGCATCGGCTGGGGTTGCTCGGGCGCGGTCGCGCCGCCACGCGGCTGCAGCGCGGCCTGGAAGGATGCCAGGGCGAGGTCGAGCCCGCCGCCGACCACGCCGGTGGTCCCGCGGACCGTGCGGTACACCAGGCCGGTGACGCCCCCGGTGGGCTGCTCGACGGCACGACCTACGGGCGGCGAGACGCTGGCGATGCGCTGGTGCATGGATTCGACGATGTCGATCACGCCCTGCACGCCGTCGATGGCCAGGCGCACGCCACCGCGCAGGTCGCGCACGGTGGCGGGAGTGGGCCGGGGCCGGCGGCCGGTGCTGGGAGGAACGCGGTTCATGTCCGGGCATGGTAGGCCCTGGCAGCGGCTCGCGCCGTAGGAAACCGGTGATACCGCCGAGTGACCGCGGCCTGGCGGAGCAAGACGGCCGGCGCGGGGGCGACGGTGTTTCACCCTCGGCCACTGGCGCCCCCTCCCCACAAGCCGCCATGGACCTCTCCTACAGCCGCGCAGAGCGTCCGGGCCAAGAATTCGTCCATCAGCAACTCAATGGAGTCCCCATGTTCAAGACCACCCTGACTGCCGCACTGGTGTCCATCGGCGCCCTCGGCCTGACCGCCTGCGATGTCAACAAGACGCAGGAAGGCAACGTCCAGGTGCCCAAGTACGAAGTCGAGAAGACCCAGCAGGGCAGCGTGCAGCTGCCCAAGTACGACGTGACGCCGCCCGACGTGAAGGTCGGCCAGGCCCAGGCCACCGTGAAGGTGCCGGACGTGGACGTCAAGACCGAAGAGAAGAAGATCACGGTGCCCACCGTCAAGGTGACCCCGGCTCCCGACAAGTGATCCCGCGCTGAGCCAGCGCTACCAGGTGTCGACGTAGCGGCCGCCCGCCGGCCGCTGCGCCGACGCCGACTGCAGCCCGCGCACCAGCCAGCTGCGCGTTTGCGCCGGGTCGATCACCGCGTCGATCTCCAGCGTCTGCGCCATGTGCAGCGCCTGGCCGTCCTCGTACTGCCGCTCCACCAACTTCTGGAACAACGCCTCGCGCTCGGGCCCGGCAGCCGCGGCCGCCAGTTCCTTGCGAAAGCCCAGCTTCACCGCCCCTTCCAGTCCCATCGCACCGAATTCGCCGGTGGGCCAGGCCACGGTGAACACGGGCGCGTCGAACCCGCCAGCCGTCATCGCCTGGGCGCCCAGCCCGTAGCCCTTGCGCAGCACCACGGCGAAAAAGGGCACGCGCAGGTGCGAGGCCACCACGAACATGCGGCACACATGCCGCACCTGCGCCTGCGCCTCGGTGTCCGGCCCCACCATGAAACCCGGTGTGTCGACCAGCGACACGATCGGCAGGCCGTGGGCGTCGCACAGCTGCATGAACCGCGCGGCCTTGTCGGCGGCATCCGGGTCGATCGCGCCGCCCAGGTGCCTGGGATCGTTCGCGACCAGCCCGAGGGGCCGGCCTTCGATCCGGGCCAGCGCCGTCACCATGCCCGCGCCGAAACCGGCGCGCAGCTCCAGCAGCGATCCGGTGTCGGCCAGGCCTTCCATCACCTGGCGCACGTCGTAAACCCGCAGCCGGTTCTCCGGCACGGCGTGGCGCAGCAGCCGCTGGTCGGCGCACTCGGCCCGCGCCAGCGGCCCCTGGAAGTACGACAGGTAGCGGCGGGCCACTTGCACCGCCTCGGCCTCGTCCTCCACCAGCAGGTCGATCACGCCGTTGCGCGACTGCACGGCGCTGGGGCCGATCTCCTCGGGCTTGAAGCGGCCCAGCCCGCCGCCTTCGATCATGGCCGGGCCGCTCATGCCGATGTTGCTGGTGCGGGTGGCGATGATCACGTCGGCGCAACCCAGCAGCGCGGCGTTGCCGGCGAAGCAGCGCCCGTGCGCGATGCCGACCACCGGCACCACGCCCGACAGCGCGGCGAACTGGCTGAACGTGTGGTTGTTCAGGCCGGCGACGATGGGCATGTCGACATCGCCGGGCCGCCCGCCCCCGCCTTCGGCGAACAGCACCACCGGCAGCTTGAGCTGGTGCGCCAGCCCCAGCATGCGGTCCTTCTTGTGGTGGTTGCGCATCCCCTGCGTGCCGGCCAGCACCGTGTAGTCGTAGGCCATCACCACGCAGCGCGATTGCTCCGGGCCGAAGTCGGCGGCATTGACGGTGGCGATGCCGGTGACCATCCCGTCGGCCGGCGTGTTCGCCATCAGGTCTTCGAGCGAGCGGCGGCGCGTCTGCGCGGCGATCGCCAGGGCGCCGTACTCGATGAAGCTGCCCTCGTCGCACAAGGCCGCCAGGTTCTCGCGCGCGGTGCGCCCGCCTTGCGCGTGGCGCTTGGCCACGGCTTGGGGCCGCGCGGCATCCAGCGTCAGGCCGTGCCGCTCCAGCACCCGCTGCAGGTCGGCTCGGATGGCGCCGGGGTCGGCACGCGCAGCGTCTCGTGCGGCGTCGGCCTGGGCTTCGGCGGGTTCGAGCACCACCAGCAGCTGCCCCTGGCCGAGGAGCTCGCCGGCGCGCCTGCGCAGCTCCAGCACGCGCCCGGCACGCGGGGCGTGCAGCACATGCTCCATCTTCATGGCCTCGAGCACCGCGACCGGCGCGCCGGCCGCCACCAGGTCGCCCAAGGCCACTTCGAATTGCACCAGCCGCGCCGGCATCGGCGCCCGCACCGCCAACAGCCCGGCCGCCGGCTCCCCCTGGGTTTGGGCATCCGACAGGCCGCCAGCCCTTATGGAACGGGCCCCGTCAGCTATCAATTCGCTAGCGTGGGAGAGCAGCTGGGGAAGTTGCTCCTCGACAAACCGGGTGTGGACCTCCTGCGTCTCGAACTCGGGCCGTGCGGCCAGCGCGCGCAACAGGCCGAGGTTGGTCGGCAGGCCCTCGATGCGGCACTCGGCCAGCGCCCGGCGCGACCGGCGCACGGCGTCGGCGAACGCCGGCGACGGCGAATGCACGACCAGCTTGGCCAGCAGCGTGTCGTAGTGCGGCGAAGGCGTGGCGCCGGCCAAGCCATGCGTGTCCACGCGCACGCCCGGTCCCGAGGCCAGGTCGAACTGCGCCAGCGTCCCGCTTGCCGGCCGGGCCTGCCCCTGGACGTCCAGCGTCTCGGCATTCACGCGCCACTGCACGGCGAAGCCGCGCGGCCTGGGCTGCGCCTGGGCCAGCCCCAGGTCCGCCAGGCGCTCGCCGGCGGCGACAGCGATCTGCAGCTGCACCAGGTCCAGGCCGGTGACCGCTTCCGTCACGGTGTGTTCCACCTGCAGGCGCGGGTTGGCCTCGATGAAGACGAACGGCAGCTCGCGGCAGTTCTGGTCGACCAGGAACTCGAAGGTGCCCAGGCTCTGGTAGCCGACCTCGCGAGCCATCGCCAGCGCGGCCTGCTCCAGCCGCTCGCGCAGGGCGGCCGGCAGCCAGGGGCTGGGCGCGATCTCCACCAGCTTCTGGAAGCGGCGCTGCAGCGAGCACTCGCGCTCGCCCAGGCTCACCACCGCCTGGCCGTCGCCCAGCACCTGCACCTCGATATGCCGGGCCCGCGGCATGAGCCGCTCGACATACACGCCCTCGACGCCGAACGCCGCGCGCGCTTCCGACACGCAGCGCGCGTAGGCCTGCGGCAGCTCCGCGGCCTCGCGCACGGCGCGCATGCCGCGCCCGCCCCCGCCGGCGATCGCCTTGATCATGACGCCCGCTCCCGGCTCCTGAGCGGCGAAAAAGACGGTTGCTTCCTCCAGCGTCACGGTCCCGGCGCTGGCCGGCATCAGCGGCACGCCGCAGCGGTGGGCCAGCGCCCGCGCGCGGGCCTTGTCGCCGAACAGCGCCAGTTGCTCCACCGTGGGACCGATGAAGGCCAGGCCGGCGGCGGCGCACGCCTGCGCGAAGTCCGCGCGTTCGCTCAGGAAGCCGTAGCCGGGGTGCACCGCGTCGCAGCGGCTCTCGCGGGCGATGGCCACCAGCCCGGCGACGTCCAGGTAGGCCGCGGGTCCGGCCGTCGCCAGGGGCACGGCCTCCTCAGCCAGCCCGGCGTGCGGCTGCTGCGCGTCGTCTTGCGCGTACACCGCCACCGCGGCGGCGCCGAGGTCGCGCACCGCCCGCACCAGCCGCAATGCAATCTCGCCGCGGTTGGCGACCAGGATCTTCTTGAACATCGGCAGCAATATACGAGCGATGCCGGCCCCGCCCAGCTGCGTGCGTGACTCAGCGGCACGGCGGCCGGGGCGCGGCCCCATCGGACGCCATGGCGAGCACGCCGCCATCGGCCCTGTGGGGATGGAGGTGTCATCGGAAGCCTCCTACAGACGCGGCCCCGGTGCTTGTCCAAGATGGCGGGGATGCCTCATCCCACCGTGTCCGATCCACCGCAGCACCTTCTCGGCGGCCTTGACGTCGCCATCCTCGTCGCCCCCGGCAGCAGCACCGACCAGCTCGAGTCGACCATGACCTCGCTCGAGGAACTGGGCGTCAATGTGCTGGTGATCGGGGCCGGACGCGGTGCCACGCGCGGCGTGCGCCGCGACGGCCGCGAGGACGCGATCGAGGTCAGCCAGAGGCTGGGCGTGGCCGATCCGGACTCGTTCGACGGCGCGCTGGTCATCGCCGACCAGGACGGTGCCAGGCGGCTGGCGTCCAGCGAGCAGGCCCGCCACTTTCTGGCCCGCATGGACGAGGAGGGCAAGCCGATCGGCGCCATCTCCGAAGGCGTGCTGCCCTTGCTCAGCGCGGGGCTGGTGCGCTCGCGCAGCGTCAGCGCGCCGGACCACCTGGCCGGGGTCGCCAAAAGCTCCGGCGCCCGTCCCGCCGGCGCCGTCCTGACCGTCGACGCCAACGTGGTCTCGCTCAAGGAAGAAGCGGGGCTGGAGCACTTCAACGCGGCCCTCAAGCAGCTGCTGGCGCGGCGCCGGCTGTCCACCATCACGATCGGCAACGACACGCCCAGTGCGGTCGGCGAGGATGGTTAGCCGGCGCTGAAGCGGACAATGGCGGGATGACCGCACTCGTCCCCCTGATCGAAGCCTCGCGCGGCGGCACGCCGGAATGCCAGCACTTCGGCGCCATCGCCGTCGTGGACACGCGCGGCCGCCTGGTCGCCCAGGCCGGCGATCCCCACTGGCTGACGTTCACCCGTTCGACCCTCAAGGCCCTGCAGGCGCTGCCGTTCATGGAAGCGGGCGGCGCGGCGCGGTTCGGATTCACCAGCCGGCAGGTGGCCATGCTGTGCGCCAGCCACAGCGGCGAACCGATGCACGTCACCGAGGTGCAGGCCATGCTGGGGCAGGCGGGGCTCCACTACCGGCAGCTCCAGTGCGGATGCCATGTGCCCCTGTTCGCCGAGGTGGGGGTCGCGCCCGCGCCGGCAGCCGGGCAGTACGACGAGCGCCACCACAACTGCAGCGGCAAGCATGCGGGCTTCCTGGCCTGGTGCGTGCAGCAGGGCCAGCCGGTGGAAAACTACCTCGATCCCGGCCACCCCTTGCAGCAGGCGATCCGGCGTGACGTCGCGCGCGCCGTCGGAGTCGGTGCTGAACAGCTCAAGGCCGGCATCGACGGCTGCTCGGCGCCGAACTACGCGATGCCGTTGGCGAACCTGGCACGGGGCTATGCCCGGCTCGCCAGCGGCGAGCGGGATGGCGAGTTCGGCGCGAGCTTCGCGGCGCTGGCCCAGGCGATGGTCACGCACCCGGACCTGGTTTCGGGCACCGGCCGCAACGACCTGGCCTTCATGCAGGCCGGCCGCGGCGACTGGGTCACCAAAGTCGGCGCCGACGGCGTGCAGACGGTGGGCAGCCGCAGCCGCGGCCAGGCGCTCGCCGTCAAGATCGCGGATGGCAGCCAGATCGCGCTTCATGCGGCGACGGTGGCCGTCCTCGACCAGCTCGGCTGGCTGGACGATGCCCAGCGCGAGGCGCTGCGGCCCTGGCGGGCCGAAACGATCCGCAGCGTGCGGGGTGCGCCGGTGGGCGAGCGCCGGGCGGTGTTCGCCCTGCGGTCCAGCACAGCCGCTGCTTGAGCTGGTCACGTCCCAGCTGGACGCAAGCCTGGACCGACGCGGCGCACGCCGCCGTCCCACAAGGCTTGTTTCGCGACTGTGAAGTAATGAAACGCGGCCTTGGCCGTTCAACTACTTCCACATCCACTCAGGAGATACCCATGAAGAACTGGACCGCCCGGCTGGGGGCCGTGGCGCTGCTGTGCACAGCCGCGACCGCCTTCGCCTCCAGCCACCGCGAGGCCCCATTCCTGGCCATGCAAGGCCGCCACGTCGATGCCACCGACCTGTACATGTTCCGCAGCTACGAATCCGGGCGCCAGGATTTCGTCACGCTGATCGCCAACTACATCCCGTTCCAGGACCCGCAGGGCGGCCCGAACTTCTACATGTTCGACCCGAACGCGCTGTACGAAATCCACGTGGACAACAACGGCGACGGCACCGAAGACCTCACCTTCCAGTTCAAGTTCAACAACACGTCCAAGGACCAGGCGCTGCCTGTGGGCGGCAAGCAGACCCGGATTCCGCTGATCCACAGCGGCCCCATCACCGGCGTGAACGCAGCCACGCTGAACGTGCGCGAGACCTTCACCGTCGACCTGGTGCGCGGCAACCGCCGCAGCGGCACGCGCGCCGGCGCGCTCACCAATGCCAGCGGCGGCGCCACCACGTTCGACAAGCCGGTGGACCATATCGGCGAGAAGACCATCCCCAATTACGCGGCCTATGCGGCCCAGCACGTCTACAACGTCAACGTGCCCGGCTGCGGCACCGCCGCCAAGGTGTTCGTGGGCCAGCGCAAGGAGCCGTTCTACATCGCCGTGGGCAAGATATTCGACCTGTTCAACCTCAACCCGCTGGGGGCCGAGGTCGGCGGCAACAACAACGACCTGGAAGGCAAGAACATCAGCACCATCGCGATGGAAGTGCCGATCTCCTGCCTGACGGCGAACAACGAGCCGGTGATCGGCGCCTTCACCACCGCCAGCGTGCGGCAGGCCCGCATCATCAACGGCGCGCCCGCCACCGGCCTGAACAACGCCAGCCGCCAGGGCGGGGCCTGGGCCCAGGTGTCGCGCCTGGGCATGCCGCTGGTCAACGAGGTGGTGATCGGCCTGGCCGACAAGGACCGCTTCAATGCTTCCAAGCCCAGAGACGACGCCCGCTTCCTGGACTACGTCACCAACCCGGCGCTGCCGGCGCTGGTCGAGGTGCTGTTCCCTACCGCCAAGGCGCCGACCAACTTCCCGCGTACCGACCTAGTGGCCGCGTTCCTGACCGGCATCGAGGGCCTGAACAAGCCGAGGACCGGCGCACCGTCCGAGATGCTGCGGCTGAACACTTCCACCCCCCCGACGGCGGCCGCTTCGCAGAGCGCGCTGGGCGTGGCCGGGGGTGACCTGGCGGGCTTCCCCAACGGCCGCCGTCCGGCCGACGACGTGGTCGACCTGTCGTTGCGGGTCGCCATGGGCGCGCTGTGCGTGCTCACCGGCGCCAACGACACGTTCAAGGTCGGCTGCAAGCCGTCGGACGCACCGGCCGGCGGCCTCGCGCTGACGGACGGCGTGCGCAAGACCGCGGCCAATTACGGCACAGCCTTCCCGTACCTCACGACGCCGCTGCCGGGCAACTTCAACCCGCCCGCGCCCGCCGGCTCCACCACCACGCAGTAAGCGAAGGAGAACGCGACATGAACGCACCTTTGCGACTTCGAACCCTGCTAGCCGCCGCCCTGGCCGCGATGGCGCTCGGGGCCTGCGGCGGCGATGACCACAACGAAGCGAATGCCGGCGGTTCGGCCAATACCGGCACCGACATCCCGGCGTCCGCCACCGCGAGCGTCGACGGGCTGCTCGCCTACGTCAACACCTTGATCGCCTCGAGCAGCGACACCAGCGAGCCCGTGAACGTGGGCAACGCGGTGCTGCCGACCAGCGACACGACCGAAGCGGCCAACTGACCGGCATGCACGGCGGTCCCGGTGCGCGAGGCCTGCAGCCGCGCCCCGGGACTTTTTGCATCTGAAGCTGCGCGCCCCCAGGGCGCGCTCGCGCCTTGGAGTCTGGTGAACACCTTGCAACACCTCCTGCACATCCGACCTGCAGGGGCCGGCGTATTCAAATCACCTCAACCCAGAAAGGTGAAAACCATGAAAACGACCGCAAAACTGATCCTGTGTGCATTCGCCGGCTGCGCTGCCGTCTCCGCCCAGGCCACCGATGGCTCCTCGCGCATCACCAATGGAGGAACGGGCTTCATCGGCGTCACCCAGTCCTACGGGCAGCCCAACGCGGTGGTCGCCGCCTCGCGTATCAGCCTGCCCGCAGGCGAGGCCAGCACGTTCGTGAACGGCCGCCCCAACCAGAACCCCGAAGCGCCCAGCATGGCAATGGCTGCAAGCACGGGCACGAACGTCATGGGTGCGCGTGCCATGCCCGCCGCCAGCGAGCGCTCGGCGCATCGGGGCTGGGGCACGCCCGACTGACAAGGCTTGTCGTTCCCGCGCCGGCGGGAACCCAGTGCCTTCTGGGTCCCGCCTACGCGAAGGTGACGCCCACTGGGCGTCACCTTCGCGGGGATGACATCCGTCCTCAGCGGCGGCGCCGAACCAGATAAACCATCAGCCCCACCACCGCCGAGGCGATCAACGCCTTCTTGATGAAGCCCTGGCGGTTGTAGCGCCACTCGGCCGGGCCGCCCATCTCGGCAAAGATGTTCGGGATGTGCCCGTGCGCCAGGTCTTCCAGGATGCCTTCGCCCATGTCGACGCGGTCGGCGGCCAGCAGGATGAACCAGCGGCGCAGGTCGTTCTCGCTGTACTTGTACGCGAACTGCCGCATCAGCCCCGACAGCCCCCGAGGCGGCGCGCTGGTGCCGAACACCGGCGTCAGGCCGGGCCGTTCCGTGGAGTGGAAGACCTTGACGGTGCGCTCCTGCTCCGAAGGCCGCTCCCAGTGCACGTTCTCCAGCCGCGGCGGCGTGCGCTCCATCGGATAGGCCGGCCGGTTGGCGTGATCCAGGTCGGCGCCCCAGCCCGGCACGCTCTTGCCTTGCTCGCGCTTGCGCTCGTCGGGGTGGGTGTGCTCGGTGTAGGTGCCGGAGGTCTCGGACGAGGGGGTGATGGTGCTGTCCATGTCAGGCTCCTTGGCGTCAATGCCGCATCGACGGCGGGATCAGCACCGGCTTGATGCAGTTGTCCAGCTTGCTCGAGAAGATGTGGTACGCGTCGGCCACTTCTTCCAGCGGGATGCGGTGGGTGATGATTTCGCTGGGCTTGATCCGCCCGGCCTGGATGTGCTCGATCAGGCGTGGCAGGTGGCGCTTGACGCTGGCCTGGTTGGCGCGGATGGTCAGCCCCTTGTTCACGACGTTGCCGATCGGCACGGCATTGAAGGTCGGCCCGTACACGCCCACGATGGACACGGTGCCGCCCTTGCGCACCGAGTTGATGGCCCAGTGCAGCACCGTGGCCGAGCCGGCCTGCAGCGGGAGGATGACGCCCGTGAGGTGCTGCATGGCGCTGCCGACCGCTTCCGCGCCCACGCAATCGATGCACACGTCCGGGCCCAGCCAGTCGGTCATGCGCTTGAGGTGCATGGCCATGTCCTTGACGTCCTTGAAGTTGACCACCTCGCACTGCGCGAAGCGCTGGACGAACTCCAGCCGGTATTCCAGGTGGTCCACCACGATGACCCGGCCGGCTCCCAGCAGCCACGCAGACTTTGCGGCAAAGATTCCCACCGGCCCGGCGCCGAACACGACCACCGTGTCGCCTTCCTCGATCCCGCCCATCTCGGCCGCCTGGTAGCCCGTGGGGTAGGCGTCCGTCAGCAGCACGGCGTCGTCGACGTCCAGGTCGGAGGGGATGACCGTCGGGCCGACGTCGGCCATGGGCACGCGCACGTACTCGGCCTGGCCGCCGTCATAGCCGCCCGCCGTGTGCGAGTAGCCATAGATGGCCCCCACCGCCGTCGCTTCGGCGTTGGTGTTGTGGCAGTTTCCGTAGAGCTCCTTCTGGCAAAAAAAGCAGGTGCCGCAGAAGATATTGAAGGGCACCAGCACGTGGTCGCCCTTCTTGAGGTTCTGCACCGAAGGGCCGACCTCCTCGACCACGCCCGTGAACTCGTGGCCGAAGGTCATGCCCACCCGCGTGTCCGGCACCAGGCCGTGGTAGAGGTGCAGGTCGGAGCCGCAGATGCACGAACGGGTCACGCGCACGATGGCGTCGTTGGGGTGCTCGATTTCCGGTTCGGCCTTGTTGACGGCCCGGACCCGGTAAGGCCCGCGGTAGTTCATCGCCAGCATGTCGTGCTCCTTGTGCGCAGAGTGGTTCCACGCCAGGGGCAAACGCCATGCCCGACGGCAGCGCGTCAGGGCAGCGGCTTCTCCGTGGGCAGCACCACGACCTCGAGCCAGTAGCCGGCCAGCTCCCGCACCGCCTTGGAGAAACCGGCGAAATCCACCGGCTTGGTGATGAAGGAGTTGCACCTGAGCCTGTACATGCGCTCGACGTCCTGGCGCTCGTAGGACGTGGTGAGGATGATCACCGGCAGGTGCTTGAGCTGCTCGTCTTGGGTGATCTCGTCCATCACCTCGAAGCCGTCCATGCGGGGCATGTGCAGGTCCAGCAGGAGGAGGTCCACGGTGGGGGCCTGCTGGTAGGGGCCCTGGCGGCGCAGGAAGGCCATGCACTTCTCGCCGTCGTCAACGTGGTGCAGGTCCACCCGCAGCCGTTCCAGGTCGAACGATTCGCGCGTCAGGAAGGCATGGTCCGGGTTGTCTTCCACCAGCAGGATCTGTGCGGGGCGCGAGGTGCTGGCTGCAAGGCTCATGGCTGTCCTTTCTTCGTTTTCACTGTAAACCAGAACGTGCTGCCGCGGCCGGGTTCGGAGGTCACGCCGATGTCACCGCCATGGGCCTGCACGACGCGCTTGCAGATCGCCAGGCCAATGCCGGTGCCCGGGATCTCGTGCTGCTGGTGCAGCCGCTTGAAGATCTCGAAAATGCGCTCCTGGTGCCGCGGCTCGATGCCGATGCCGTTGTCGCTCACTTCGAAGCGCCAGCCGTCCGTCAGCTGCTGCGAGGCGACGTGCACCAGCGCAGGCCGGGGGCCACGGTACTTGATGGCATTGCCCACCAGGTTCTGCACCAGCTGGGCCAGCTGGGTCCGATCGCCCCGGACGACCGGAAGGTCTCCTTGCGTCACCTGGGCCTGCGCGTCGCGCAAGGGGGCATCCAGCGCGGCCAGGCAGTCCTGCAGCACTTCCTTCATGTCCACATCCGTGAAGGGTCGCCGCTGGGCGTCCAGGCGCGCGTAGCCCAGCAGCGCCTCGGTCAGCCGGTCCAGATGGCGGATGGCCTGCGACGCCCGGTCCACCAGGTTCAGCGCTCCTTCGGGCAGCGCTGCGCCGTATTTGCGGCCAAGCAGGTCGAGGTAGGCGCCTGTCGTGTTGAGCGGCCCCCGCATGTCGTGCGACGCGACGAAAGCGAACTGTTGCAGGTCCAGGTTGCTGCGCACCAACCCGGCGCTTGCGGCACGCAGCGCCTGCGATGTCTCGTGCAGGGCCTCGCCCAGCATCTGGGCCTCGCGGAAGGACACCGGCGGCACATGGACTTCTTCGCCCCGGCCCATCGCCGCGGTCGGCTCGCGCAGGGCGTCGATGGACCGCACGATGCGCCCGCCCAGCCACCACGCGCCGCCCAGCGTCGCCAGCAGGAGCCCCAGTGCCCCGGCGGCCAGCCAGGCGGCGCGCCGCTGGAGCTCATCCAGCATGGCGGCGCGCGGCAGCCCCACGGCCACGGCCCAGCCGGAGCCGCGCGATCGGCTGTAGATCGCGACCACCGCGGTGCCGTCCAGCGCGCTGGCTTCGAAGATCGCCTCTTCCTGGACCGGGAGCCGGTCCAGCAGCAAGGGGGGGCCTTTGCGGCCGAGGAAGCGATCCATCTCGTGGCTGCGCGCCACCACTGTCCCGGATGCATCGACCACCGTGGCGATCCAGTGCGGCGGCAGCTGCTGCCGCTGCAGCAGGTTCAACACGCGCCGGGGCGAAAGCCATGCGCCCAGGGCGCGGGCCGGGGTGCCGGGCGGCAGCGGCACCAGCACGGCCGCACCAGCGCGGCCGGTCACCGGGTCCGTCACCAGCCCGGTGACCGAGGGAAGGCTGTAGCCGGCCGCCACGTCAACCACCTGGGGCAAGGCCGGCAGGCCGCGCTGCGAGGCGGCGCCGGTGTGCAGCAGCAGGCGTCCGTCGTCTCCCACCAGGAACAGGGCGGCCACGTCCAGCGCGGGCTCGAGCTCCCGCATCTGCTCCAGGAATTCCATCCAGCGTCCGGCCCGCAGCAGCCGTGCCCCCGCCAGGGCAGCCAGGGCCTGGCGCGGCTGGGCGAGTTCGGCGTCCAGCGAATCCGACACGGAGCGCACCGTCGTCAAGGTGCTCGCCAGCAGCAGCTCGCGCTCGCGCACATAGTCGTGCACCACCAGGGCCGCGGCCATCAGCACCGCGGGCACGATGCAGGCGGCCGCGAGCTGGAGCAGCCGCATGCGGATCGAGGGCATGGGGCGCACGTCCGTCGTCATGGCTCATGCTAGCGCTGGCGGTCTCATCCGTGCCGCCTCGCACGGCGGGCCGCCGCACGCCACAATCGCCTGCATGAATACCGTCAGCCTCATCGGGGCGCCGACCGACGTGGGCGCCAGTGTCCGTGGCGCGGGCATGGGCCCGGACGCGCTGCGCGTCGCGGGGCTGGTGGAGGCCCTGCGCGCCCGCAAGCTCGACGTCGTGGACCGCGGCAACCTGGCCGGTCCGCCCAACCCCTGGCTGCCCGCGCAAGCCGGCGTGCGCCACCTGGACGAGGTGGTGGCGTGGAACCGCTGCGTGTTCGACGCCGTGGATGCGGCGCTGGCCGCCAACCATGTGCCGCTGCTCATGGGCGGCGACCACTGCCTGGCGATCGGGTCCATCAGCGCCGTGGCGCGGCACTGCCGCCAGGCCGGCAAGCAGCTGCGCGTGATCTGGCTGGATGCCCACACCGACGTCAACACCGAGGCCATCAGCCCCAGCGGCAACCTGCACGGCATGCCCGTGGCCTGCCTGCTGGGACACGGGCCTCGTTCGCTGGTGGGCTGGAGCGGCGCGCCGGCCGCGCTGGCGCCGCAAGAGATCGATTTCATCGGCATCCGCAGTGTCGACGCCGACGAGAAGGAGGCGATCCGCCAGCTCGGCCTGCAGGTCTTCGACATGCGCCACATCGACGAGCACGGCATGCGCAACACCATGGCCGAAGCGCTCCACGACCTGCACGAGGACACGCACCTGCACGTCAGCTTCGACCTGGATTGCCTCGATCCGCTGGACGCGCCCGGCGTGGGCACGGGCGTGCGCGGCGGCCCCACCTACCGCGAGATGCAGCTGTGCATGGAAATGATCGCGGACACGGGCCGCCTGGCCTCGCTCGACGTGGTGGAGATCAACCCGGCGCTGGACGTGCGCAATCGAACGGCCGAGCTGGCGGTGGAATTCGTCCAGAGCCTGTTCGGGGCCTCGACGCTGGCGCGCTGAGCGCGCGCAGCCGGCCAGGCAAGCAGCGCGGCCAGGGAAAGCGTCACTGCGCGCCGCTTTCTTCGCGCCATCGAGTCCTTTTCCGCTGCCCCGGGGAAGCGCGCCCCGGACAATGCTTCCGACACCGGAGAGGACTTTCCCATGCCGAATTTCTCACCTGCGGAGACTCAACTCCTGCGCCACCTGATCCGTTTCAGCGGGCGCGACCCCGCCGGCTTCGAAGCCCTGGTCTTGCCCGACTCGACCATTCGCGTGCTCGGCCCTCGCGGGGCCACCGTCTACCCGATCGAAGGCTGGGTCAGCAAGTTTGTCCGCCACCTGCATCGTGGTTTCTTCGACGGCGTCACCCGGCCGGCCGAAGCTTCAGCCGAAGCGCGGTAGCGGTCACGTCGAGTAGCGCCTCAACGTGCCGCGACCGCAGCGGCGGCAGGGTCGACCCCGGGGTGGTTTCCCAGGACCTCCATCGCCTGCTCGCGCTGGGCAGCGCCTATGGCATGCACCAGCAGCAGGTGGCCGCCGCGGGTGACGATCCGCGAGAAGTTCGGCTCGTAGGGAACTTCGGGGCCGGCCAGCACGCCGTCCGGCGGGCCGCCATGCGTGGTCCGGCCGTTGCCCACCAGGAAGTTGCCCTCCACGGGGCCGGCTTCATCCTCGATGACGCGGGTCTCGATGCGCTCGGCCGGCACGCCGGCGTCCAGCAGGGCCTGCCGGGCCGCCATCATTTCGTCGAGGGTGCTGAAGCTGCGCAGCAGCGGTTCGGGGCGGGTGGATGCGGTCATGACGGCGCCACGGCAATCGCCGTGCCGACTACTGGGCGCGAGGCGAGGCTGCCCGGCATCGACAGTGGGGTCCTACAGGCAGGCGCGGTGCCAGCATCCAGCATCGCCGCATGCCAATCCAACGCACCTCATCCGAATCGCCCGCCCTCGAGCTGTGGGGCGGGTACGAATGCACGGTCAACCGCGTGCGCGACGCCTGGTACGACCAGACCCCGCGCAGCGGCCACGAGCACCGCCTGGAAGACCTGGCCCTGTTCGCCGGGCTGGGCATGCGCTCGCTGCGCTACCCGGCCCTGTGGGAGCGCATCTCGCCCGACCAGCCCGGCGTGCAGGACTTCCGCTGGACGGACGAGCGCCTGCCCGAGCTGGCGCGCCTGGGCGTCAATCCCATCCTCACGCTGTGCCACCACGGCAGTGGCCCGCACTACACCAGCCTCATCGAAGACAGTTTCGCCCCCGGCCTGGCGGCCCACGCGGCAGCCGTGGCGCAGCGCTATCCCTGGGTGCGGGACTACACCCCGGTCAACGAGCCGTTGACCACCGCCCGCTTCAGCGCGTTGTACGGCTACTGGTACCCGCACACCACCGACGAGGGCCTGTTCTGGCGTGCGCTTCTGAACGAAATCGATGCCACGCGGCTGGCGATGCGCGAGATCCGCAAGGTCAACCCGCAGGCGCGCCTGATCCAGACCGACGACCTGGGTTACTGCCACGCCACGCCGCCGCTGCAGTGCGAAGCGGATTTCCAGAACCAGCGCCGCTGGACCGGCTGGGACCTGCTGTGCGGCAAGGTCGTGCCCGGCCATGAGCTGTGGGAGCGCTTGTGCAGCTTCGGACTCGAGCAGCGCCTGCGCGTCATCGCCGATGACCCGTGTCCGCCGGACGTGATCGGCATCAACCACTACCTGTCCAGCGAGCGCCTCCTCGATCACCGCGTCGAGCTGCACCCACACCGCGCCGTGGCCGACCGCGAGCTGGGAAGCTGCGGGGGCGTGCCCTACGTCGACGTGGATGCCATCCGCAACCTGCGGACCGGGGTGCTGGGCCTGCCGGCCCTGTTGCAGCAGGCCTGGGACCGCTACCGGCTGCCGCTGGCCGTGACCGAATGCCACAACGGCGCCACCCGCGAGGAGCAGGTGCGCTGGTTCGTCGAGGTCTGGCGCGCGGCGCAGCAGCTGCGCGACGGCGGGATGGACCTGCGTGCCGTGACGGCCTGGTCGCTGCTCGGCTCCTACGACTGGAACCGCATGGTCACCCGCTTTGCCGGCCATTACGAGCCGGGCGTGTTCGACGTGCGGGGTGGCGAGCCCCGGCCCACCTTGCTGGCTTCCGTGCTGCGCGAGCTGGCGGCGGGCGGCGAGCCCCAGATGCCGGTGCTGGAGCCGCCGGGCTGGTGGCGCCGCGAGAGCCGCTTCCTGGACGCCGTGCCCAGCGGCCCCCAGTTCGAGCGCAGCCTGGCGCAGGCCCAGGCCGCACCGTCTTCGGTGCTGCTGATCGTCGGCGACGACGGGCCGCTGACGCACCTGGCCGTGCGGGCCTGCGAGATCCGGGGTTTGCAATACACCCACGCCCGGGGCGAGCTGCGCGAAGTGTTCGGCATGGTGTCGCCCTGGGCGGTGCTCGACACGCGTGACCGCGAGGGCCTGGCGGGGCCGCGGCGCCGTCAGGATGGCCGGCCGCGCACTTCGGTGGCCCGTGCCTGCGCCGAAGCCGGCGTGCGCTGCGCGCTGTTTGCGTCGGCGTTCGGCCCCGGCCTGGCGGCCGAAGGGCTGTCGCTGCCGGGCGTGCTCGTGGCCCGCACCGGGCCGGTGTACGTTCCCTGGGACGCGTCGGCGCGCCCGGTGCGCCTGCTGGACGCGCTCGATGCGGCAAGGCCGGTGCAGGCCGATGCGGCCGGCACCTGGCACGCGGTGTACGGTCCTGACCTGGTCGACGGCGTGCTCGACCTGCTGCTGGACGGCCTGTCGGGCGGTGCCAGTTTTTATCCCGCCGAGGGCTGGTCCGAGGCGGAATTCGCGCGGCACATGGCGGCCGTGGCCGACCGAGACCTGGCGCTGGTCCGGGAGGAGCGGGCCTCGGTGCACCACACCCCGGCGTTTCCTTCGGGCGCGTCCTACCTGCCGCCGTGCGAGACCACCCTGGAGCGCTTCGTGCGCGAGTCGCGCCTGGCCCGCCGCGAAGGCGAGCTGGCGGTGCAGCGGCGCGAGGACGAGGCGCGGCTGGAAGAGGCGAACTGAGGCGCGGGTCAGGCCGGGCGGAGCCGGCCGCTGCCGGTTCCGCCGCGCAGGAACTTCAGGCAGCTTCGGTGCAGGTCCCACACGCAGGCCTGGTGCCTGCGCATGCATTCCTGCACCTCATGCCCGTCGGGCCGGGTGCCCCAGGCGCGCCACAGCGCGAAGACAAGTTCGCTGTGCGCGATCAACAGCGCCACCGCCTGCACGGCCAGTTGCGGCAGCGATGAGCTGTAGAGCTGGATCTCATCGATTTCCGAACTCACCGTCCGGTAGGCATCCATGTCGAGCCACGAAGTGATTAGCTGGTCCACATGGCTTTCGTAACGCTCGACCGTGGCGACGAGCTGGAAGGCGACGGCATCGAGCGCGCGGTGGGCAGAAGCAGACATGCCTGCCTTGAGCAAGAACGATGCCCGTGGGGGCCGGCAGTCAGTGGGCCGGCGCGGCCTTCCGGGCGCCCTTGCGCAGCGCCACCAGGCTTCCCTGGAGGTCCTGCTCCAGCGTGCGACTGAGCCGCGCTTCGAGCAGGGTGAGCACCGCGGTCTCTTCCGGCTTGAGCGAAGGCAGGTCTTCCTCGAGCGTGGCCTTGACCTGCTCCTTGATCTCCAGCAGCAGCTCGCCCTGCGCGTAGGCTGTCAACACCTCCGGGTGCACGTAGCACTTGCGGCAAATCGTGGGGGTGTTGCCCAGCCGGGAGGCCACCCGCTCGATCGCCGAGCGGATGTTCTTTTTCGCCATGGCCTGGGTGTCGAAGCGCTCGACCTCCTGCAGCGCCAGCGCGGCCATGACCGTGCCCGCCCAGGTGCGGAAATCCTTGGCGGTGATGTCCTGGCCCGTCACCTCGCGCAGGTAGGCGTTCACGTCCGCGGAGGTGACCTCCCTCAGCTCGCCTTCCTCGTCGCGGTACTGGAACAGGCGCTGCCCCGGCAGGTCCTGGCACGCCTTGAGGATCTTCGCGACGCGGCGGTCGTGCAGCTGCAGCCGCCAGGCCTTGCCGCTCTTGCCCTTGAACTGGAAGCGCAGCTGGGCCCCGTCGACCTGGACGTGCTGGTCGCGCAGCGTGGTGAGCCCATAGCTCTTGTTGTCGCGCGCATAGTCATCGTTGCCCACGCGGATCAGGGTGGTCTCCAGCAGGTGCACCACGGTCGCCAGCACCTTCTCGCGCGGCAGTCCGCGCAAGGCCATGTGCGCGGCGATCCTGCTGCGCAGCGCGGGAAGGGCGCGCGCGAACGTCATCATGTGCTCGTACTTGGTGCCCTCGCGAACTTCGCGAAAGCGCGGGTGGTACCTGTACTGCTTGCGGCCCTTGGCGTCGCGGCCGGTCGCCTGGATGTGGCCGTTGGGATCGGGGCAGATCCACACCTGGGTCCAGGCCGGCGGGATCGCCAGCTTGCGAATGCGCTCGAGATCGGATTCCCTGCGCACGGGCCGGCGGCCGGCCGGCTGAAGGTAGATAAACCCCTCGCCCTGGCGCTCGCGGGTGATGCCCGGCTCTTCGTCCGTGACATAGGTCAGGCCGGCGGCTTCGGCCGCCGCGCTGGGGTCTTCCGTGCCGGATTCTTCAAGCATCGAGCCATCGTGGAGCGCGGCGGCAGGCTCATCTGTAGGACGGTGGCTCCGCCCCTGGTCAGCGCCTGCCCCTGGGCATCTGGAAGAAGGGCTTCCTACCAGACGCTCATCGCCAGCGTCCCGCACAAGTACGTCAGCGGGAGGCTGGCCGAGCGGGACAATCCTGCGGACGCCGGGCCCCCCACAAGGCGCGAGGTTCCGCGACGAAATAGGGCGCCGCCTTCTCTCGCGCGCCAATCACGCGCTGCCCAGCGGGCCTTCCAGCACCTCGCGCTCGTACCAGTACAGCGGCCGCTGCTCGCGGTAGGCGGCCAGGTCGGCCAGGGGCGGCATGTTGCCGATCTGCATGCGGGCCAGGTTTTCGGCCGCGTCCAGGGCCTCGACGGCGCTCGGGCGCTGCGTCTCGCAGCAGCCCTTGAGCAGGCAGTCCGCCTCGAAATAGCTGGGGGGCGGCTCGCTGCAGATCTTGTAGTAGCCCACGTACTCCTGCCCGAACTCGCCGACTTCGCAGGCGTAGACGGCAACATGGTAGCCGCGGAGGGGACCGGTGACTCGCTCGTACAGCATGGCGACTCCTTGGAAGACCTTCTGTTGTAGAGGCTGAGATTACAAATGGAAATGATTCCGCTGGAAATCGCGGAAGGCTCCTACGAGCTTGTCGGAGGTGTCTTACAAACTTAACCCAATAGGTCTGCTTTATCGACGCCGATTACCACTTGCGCCGAGTAGTCCACTGCAGCGGCACCGGCGTTGCTGTGGGTGCAGGCAGCGGCTGCGCCCGGCCGCCCGCCGGCTCGGCCGCCGCGGCGCTTTCCCCGGTGGCCCAATAGCGCAAAGCGCAAAGGAATTCGATTGACCACCCGCGAACAGCTGCTTCACCTGCTGGCCGAAGCCTCCGAGCTGGAGCACAACATCCTGTGCAGCTACCTGTACGCGGTGTTCAGCCTCAAGCAGGAGGCGTCGGAAGACCTCACACCGGCGGAGTTGGCCGAGGTGCAGCGTTGGCGCAGCGACCTCATGTCGGTGTGCATCGAGGAGATGGTGCACCTGGCCCAGGTGGCCAACCTGGCGGCGTCCCTGGGGGGGCGGCCGCATTTCAACCGCCCCAACCTTCCGGTGGCGCCCGGCTACCACCCGGCCGGCATCTCGGTGCGGCTGTCGCCGCTGGACCTGCCGACGCTGGAGCACTTCATCTTCCTGGAACGCCCGGAAGAAGTGCCGCTGGCCGACGGCGAAGGGTTTGCGCAGCAGGCTGACGGCCCCTCGCGCGGTGCCGTGGCCCGCTTCGGGCTGATGCCGGCGGCACCGGATTACCGCACCATCGGCGAGTTCTACGGCCGCCTCGCGCGGGCTTTGCAGGGCGCCGCGGCGCGCCTGGGCGAAGCGCAGCTTTTTTGCGGCGCTGTATCCCACCAGTTGCGGCCGTCCGATTTCAAGGCCGAGGACCTGGTCGTCGTGACCGACCTGGCCAGCGCGCGGCGCGCCATCGATTTCATCGTGGAGCAGGGCGAAGGCTCGCCCGCGGCGGCAGAGGAGTCGCACTTCCAGCGCTTCGATGCGATGCGTGCGCGCTACCTGCAGATGCAGCAGGCGCGGCCCGGCTTCTGCCCCCACCGGCCCGCCGCGGCCGACCCGGTGATGCGCCGGCCGACGGAGCCTGGCCGCACCCAGGTGACGGCGCAACCCGCGGCCGACGTGCTGGACCTGGCCAACGGCTGCTACGCGGCCATGCTGCGCGCGCTGGCGCACCTGTACGAGGTGCCATGGGAGCGCAGCCGCGACCGCGAGGCGCTGGCCACCTGCGCCATCGCCTGCATGCATCTGCTGGCCCTGCTGGGCAGCCACCTGACGACGCTGCCAGCGGAGCACGGCGGCGCGGCGACCGCCGGCCTGACCTTCACCGTGCTGCGGGCAACCGAAGGCTACACCGCCGAAGCTTCACCGGCCGTGGTGCTGGGCGAATGGCTCGAGAGGGCGCGGCAACGCGTCGACGAGATGGGATTGCCGGGGCCCCTGGCGGCTTCGCTGCGCTCGGCGCTGGCGCCCGCGCTCGGCATGTTGGCCGAATCGGCCGCTAGCCCGCCGCAATAAGGCGTCTCTAGCTATTGAATTGATAGCAAAATATGTCGCCGGTGTAGGACAAGCGCCCGGATGAGTTGCCCGCTGCAGGTGCGGGCGCATAATGGTCGAGTTCACTGATCGCCCGTCACCGACGGCTCCCTGGACTTCAAAGACCGGAGCTGATATGGCCACACCCACGGGCATGGGGACCCTCCTCAAAAACAACGAATCCACCATCCTGCGCGACTGGGTCGGCTTGCAGATGGAGGACAACACCCGCCGCGAGCTCCTGAGCGAAGCCGAAGTCGGCGAGCAGTCTCGATCCTTCCTGGCCTGCCTGTCCAGCGCGTGGCAGAAAGGCTACGACGAGACAATGACCGGCGACCACTGGGACGACGTTCGGGCGTCCCTGAGCGACCTGTCGAAGAACCGGGCGCACGCGGGTTTTTCACCTTCGGAAACCGCGACTTTCGTGTTTTCGCTCAAGGCGGCGGTGTTCACCGCCCTCAGGCGAACCCACGCCTCGGACGCCGAGTTGCTCACCGAGGAAACCATGCTCGCCTCGGCCGTGCTCGACAAGCTGGGCCTGGTGACCATGGAAGCCCACCAGCGCGGCCGCGAGCAGGTGATCCTGCGCCAGCAGCAGGAGCTGCTGGACTTGTCGACCCCCGTGATCAAGCTGTGGGATGGCATCGTCGCCGTGCCCCTGATCGGAACGCTGGACAGCGAGCGCACCCAGGTCGTCATGGAAAGCCTGCTGGAGGCGATCGTCGCGAACGAGGCGACGGTGGCGATCATCGACATCACCGGCGTGCCCACCGTCGACACCCTGGTCGCGCAGCACCTGCTCAAGACCGTGGCCGCTGCCCGCCTCATGGGGGCCGAGTGCATCATCAGCGGCATCCGGCCGCAGATCGCGCAGACCATCGTGCACCTGGGCGTGGACCTGGGCGACGTCGCCACCAAATCCACCGTCGCCGATGCCTTGCGCATCGCGCTGGGCAAGCGCGGGCTGGCGATCGTCGGCGCGGCGCGCGGGCAGTGACCGTGGAACGGATCCCGATCCTCAAGCTGAACGGCTTCCTGCTGGTGACGATCCAGGTGGAGCTGCACGACGAGCTCGCGCTCACCTTGCAGGACGACCTGACGCAGATGCTGTCCAAAACGCGGGCCAGGGGCGTGCTGATCGACATCTCCGCGCTGGAAATCGTCGACTCCTTCATCGGCCGCACGCTGGCCCATATCGCAAGCATCGCCCGCATCATGGACGCGGTCACGGTGCTGGTGGGCATGCGCCCGGCCGTGGCGATCACGCTGGTGGAACTGGGCATGTCGCTCAAGGGCATCCGCACGGCCCTGAACGTCGACAAGGGCATGAAACTCCTGGGCGAAGCCGTTGGTGAGCCGGGAGCAGCGACATCACCGACCTGAAGACCCAGACGGTCGAGATCCGCAGCTCGGAACAGCTCGGCGTGGCCCGGCGGCTGGTGCTGGAGTGGTCGACGCGGCTGGCATTCCCCATGGTCGACCGCACCAAGTTCGTTACCGCAGCCAGCGAGTTGGGGCGCAACGTGCTGGTTCATGGCCACGGCGGGACGATGAAGATCGAGGAACTGAACCGGGACGGGCGCAGCGGCCTGCAGCTGGTTTTCGCCGACCAGGGGCCCGGGATCGCCGACGTGGCACAGGCCATGACCGATGGGTTCAGCACGGCGCGCAGCATGGGGCTGGGGCTGGGCGGCGCACGCCGGCTGGTCAATGAATTCAACCTGTCCAGCCAGCCTGGCCAGGGCACGACTGTCACGGTGATCCAATGGAAACGACGGTAGAAGTGATCGAGCAGAGCCAGGTGGCGGAGGTTCGCCGGCTGGCCGCCGAGCTGGGCCGCTCGCAGGGGCTGACCGACAGCGATCTCGGCCGGGCGGCGTTGGTGGCCACCGAGGCGGCCACCAACCTGGTCAAGTACGCGGTCAGGGGCGCCATCACGATCAGCACCTTCACCGAGGGGGATGCCACGGGGGTCCAGTTCATCGCGGTCGACCATGGGCCCGGTTTCGCCGATTTCCCGGTGGCTGCCCGGGACGGGCATTCCACGGGCGGCAGCCTCGGGCTGGGCCTGGGCGTGATCCAGCGCGCGTCCGACCTGTTCGACGTCTACACGGTCCCGGGGCAGGGCTCGGCCATCCTCAGCCGCGTGGCGCTGGACCGGCGGGTCTGCGGGGTGCCGGCTGGCGAGCTGGTGATCGGCGCGCGGCAGTCCCCCAAGCGCGGCGAATCCGAATGCGGCGACGCCTGGGCCAGCGGCCGTGCCGGGCGCTGGCAGCGCCTGTGCGTCGTGGACGGCCTGGGCCACGGCCCGCTGGCGGCCTCCGCGTCCAGAGACGCCGTGAAAGTCTTGCTGAAGGCGCGCGAGGCCGACTCCCCGGCCGACATCATCAGCCGGTGCCACCAGGCCTTGAGGTCCACCCGGGGGGCGGTCATGGCGGTCGCCGCCATCGACGTCCAGGCCGGCAGCCTGGCGTTCGCGGGCGTCGGCAATATCACGGCGGCGGTGTACTCGCCGGCCGGCACCAGCCACCTCCTGTCGAGCGAGGGCATTGTCGGCTACCAGATGCGCGCCCCCAGGAGCGTCGAGCGGCCCTGGGGCCCAGGGGACACGCTGATCATGAGCAGCGACGGCCTGTCGGGCCGGCTGAACCCGGGCCGCTACCCGAGCCTGCTGCTGCGGCACCCGTTCCTGGTGGCGTCGGTCCTGTTCAGGGACTTTGCCCGCGACAACGACGATGCCACGGTGGTCGTGGCGAAAGATCCGAAATGAGCCACCGCATCCTGACTGCTCGCGTGAGCGCGCAGAACCTGGCTTCCCTGCGCGACCGCACGCGCCAGATCGGCGAGTTGTTCGGCCTGGACAAGCTGGACTGCACGCGGTTCATCACGGCGGTCTCGGAGGTCGCGCGCAACACGGTGCAGTACGCGCGCGAAGGGTCGATCACGTTCCTCTTCCATCCCGCCAAGCCGCACAGTCCGACCCAGTATGTGGGGGCCGTCCTCTCGGACAACGGCCCGGGCATCGCGGACCTGCCGCGAGTCCTGGCCGGCGAGCCCAATGGCCGGGGCGAGGTCCCGATGGGGCTGGCGGGGTGCAAGCGGCTGGCGGACCGTCTGGTGGTGGAGAGCCCCCCGGGTGGCGGCACGATCGTCACCATCGACATGGCGCTGCCGCGCGCCGCGCCGCGCCTGACGGTCAGTGCGCTGGCCTCGCTGGTGGACCAGCTGGGCCGGCGCAAGGCGCGCACGCCGCTCGAAGAGCTGGAGCAGCAGAACCGCGAGATGTTGCAGGCGTTGCAGGCCCTGAAGGACCGGCAGGCCGAACTGGAGGTCGCCGACGAGCGCAAGAACCAGTTCGTGGCCACCCTGGCCCACGAGCTGCGCAATCCGCTGGGCACCCTCCACATGACGCTGGAGATCCTGCGCCTGCGTCCCGACATGGCGCCCGCCGACCTGCAGGCGCGGCACGCGGTCATGGCGCGCCAGACCGACCAGCTGACCCGGCTGGTGGACGACCTGATGGACGTGTCGCGCGTCAGCCAGGGCAAGGTCGAGTTGAACAAGCGCCCGACCGAGGTCAACGATCTGGTAGGCCAGGCCCTGGAGATGACGGGCGCCGCGATCAAGGCCAAGGCCCATGCCGTGGAGGTGAGCCTGCATGCGGAACCGCTGTGGGTGCAGGGCGACTCCACGCGCCTGAAGCAGGTGCTCTCCAACCTGCTGCACAACGCCGCCCGCTACAGCGCCGAGCGGGGCCATATCGCGATCCGGGTGCGCAGGGCCGACGCGCATGCGGTGGTCGAAGTGGCCGATCGTGGCATCGGCATCGCACCCGAGCTGCTGCCCCATGTGTTCGGCCTTTTCGTGCAGGGCCACCAGCACCTGGACGGCGCGCCGGGCGGGCTGGGTGTCGGCCTGACGCTGGCGCAGCGCCTGGTGCACGAGCATGGCGGCACAGTGGCGGCAGCCAGTGCCGGGCTGGGCTGCGGCAGCCAGTTCACCGTCAGCTTGCCGCTGGTGCAGCCCGTGGGCTGATGGGTGGGTCCGCCCGCCCTGGTACGCCAGCGCACAGACGAGCTTGAAAGCCCCGCGTAGCCTAAGTCCAGGCCCAAAACCCGGGTCATTAGGAAGCTCTCATGGCCCTCACGCGCACCCAACTGAATGAACTGTATCTCGCCTATTTCGGCCGCCCCGGCGACAGCGGTGGCCTGGCGGTTCATGCCGCCAATACGGCGAACACGATGACCACTCTGGCGGCCGCCTTCGCCGCTTCGCCCGAGGCGATCGCGTTGTACGGCTCGTCTTTCGGCGCCGCCCAGATCAACCTGATCTACCAGAACCTGTTCAGCCGCGATGCGGAACCCGCCGGCCAGGCGCACTGGATCGCCGAGGTCGCCTCAGGACGCATCAGCAGCGCCGGCGCGGCCCTGGCGATCATGCAAGGCGCGCAAAACCTGGACAAGGTCACGGTCCAGAACAAGATGGCGATCTCCAACGCCTTCGTTGCGCAAATGGACACCCCGGCGGAGATCGCCGGCTATTCAGGCACCGCGGCAGCGGCTGTGGCCCGCACCTTCCTGCACACGGTCGACTTCACCGAAGTGAGCGTGGCCGCTGCCACGCTGGTGCTGGCAGCCCAGGTCGCGGCTGCGGTCGGCACTGCTGTGGCGCCGTCGCCGGCCCCTGCTCCGGCCCCTGCCCCGGCCCCCGCGCCCGCGCCTGCGCCTGCGGCAGGCTCCAACTTCACCCTCAGCGTGATCGGCCCGGAAACCATCGCCGGTACTGCGGGTGACGACGCCATCAGTGGCACCTACACCGATGGCGGCGTGGGCACCTTCAACTCGACCGACACCATCTCCGGCGGTGCCAACGGCGCCGGCGGCGACACCCTGACCATCAACACGCTGGGCGCGGTGGCCATCACGCCGGGCGACGTCAACTGGACCAAGGTCAGCGGGATCGAAAAGCTGGCCTTCATCAGCGCCGGCGGTGACGGCGCCCAGACCCTGCTGACCGGGGCCCTGTTCAATACCGCCTTCTCCGGCGGCGTGCACCTGACCGCCAGCAACGGCGCCGGGGCCATCGGTATCGACATGGCGCCCTTTGCCGGCACCGCCACCGTGGTCGCCAACTCGTCGGGAGCTGGCGCGCACACCGTCACCACCGGCTCGGGAGCGGCGACCGTGACCTCGGTCACCACCGCCGGTAACCAGACCCTCAAGGGCGTGGGGCTCACTGCCGTGTCGGCCACCTCGAAAGGCGCCGGCGACCAGGCCATCGGCGATGCGATCGGCGGCGGAGCCGCGCTGGTTTCCGTCACGGCGGTCGGCAACGCATCGGGCAACCAGGTCATCACCAGCACCAGCAACAGCGCGGTGACGGTGAATGTCCTGAACAACGGCACGGCCGGCAACCAGACGGTGACCACGGGCGGCGGCAACGACGTCATCATCTCCACCACCTGGGGCGGCAACAACGTGTACGCGACCGGCGCCGGCAACGACACCATCACCCTGCTGCGCCCCACCACGGTGTCGACCAGCAACACCATCCATGCCGGCACCGGCGCCGACGCCATCAACCTCAAGGCCAACGGGTCACCCGATGTCGTCGTGATCGATAACCTCGATTCAGGCATCACCCTGGCCACGGCCGACCGGATCACCAGCTTCGGCACCAACGACATGCTGAAGATGGGGACCGTGGCGTCCACCGGCAACTACGCGGAAGCTTCCGCGGCGGTGGCCGGCTTCGACGCTGCCCTGGCTGCGGCGAACGTGGCCCTGGCCGCGCTCGCCGGCGCCGAGCGGTTTGCCTTCCAGTTCGACGCCACCAACGGCTACCTGTTCAACGACACCAACGGCAACGGCACCGCCGACCAGGTGATCGTGTTGACGGGCGTGACGAACACGATGATTGCCCAGGCCAACATCGTCGCCTGAAGGGCGCCGACTCCCGGCAGGATGGGTCGCTTCCCATGAAAAAGGCCCCGTGCAGGGGCCTTTTTCAAGGGTGGCGATTCATCGCCGGAAAGGCGGCCTGTTCGCACCGTCCGCCGGCCTGCGTTCGGGCAGGTGGCGGAACATGATGCGGCCCTTGTTCAGGTCGTAAGGGGACAGCTCAAGCGTCACATCGTCGCCCGCGATGATGCGGATGCGATGCTTCTTCATCTTGCCGCCGGTGTAGGCCACCAGCGTGTGCCCGTTGGTCAGGACGACGCGGCAGCGCGAATCCGGGAGGATCTCTTCGACCCGCCCGCGCATTTCGATCAGTTCTTCCTTGGCCATCAGAAGCGGCGCTGTCCGCCGAATCCGCCGTTGCCGCCAGTGCGCGGCTCCATCGGGCGGGCTTCGTTGACGACGAGGTCGCGGCCACCGTGCGACTGGCCGTTCAAGCCCTGGATGGCGGACTGCGCTTCGGCCGAGCTGCTCATCTCGACGAACCCGAAGCCCTTGGAGCGGCCGGTGTCACGGTCGGTCATGACCTTGGCGCTGTCGACCGTGCCGTACTGGCCAAATGCCTGCTGCATGTCGCTGTCGCCGAAAGAGTAGGGCAGGTTGCCCACGTAAAGTTTGTTGCCCATAGGGACTCCATAGAAGGTTGGGGAGCGATGGAGCCCGGACGCAATCACAAACTCATGGGATTCATTCGAAAGCGCGAAACTGACCTATCACCGCGGTGCACGCGCCACACGGGGCAGCGCATGCCGGATTATCCGCCTTCTTCAGGTTTTGCGCTTGCAGCCGCATCCCAGTATGTTCGCCGGGCCCATGCCTGAGCCTCACACAGGCTGGATGTCCGGCAGCAGCCGATGCCATCAGTTGGGAAGCTGCCGCACGGGCTGCCTGGCGTCGGCGTTGGCGTCGAAGGCAGCCCCGCCCGAGTCCTGCGGGGCCGACGGCGCCGTGGTGGACAAAGCCTCCCGGCAGTGGTGGGGCAGCACGGACCCGGGCGTCTTGGAAGCCGTGACCTGAACCCATGGAGCCTTGGAGCTGACCTTGCCGAAGATCGTGGCGAAGGCCACGTCAGCCGCATCCCGGCCGGTGCCCAGCCGCACGAACCCCATCGGGATGCCGGTGCCGGAGGGGTCGAACAGGTACCAGCGGTCGCCGAGGTAGGCCTCGACATACGCGTGGAAGTCGGGTGGGCCCAGCGACGGGTTCGCACCGTAGTCCGTCCCCGTGACGATACGCGCCGGGATGTTCATCGCCCGGCACATCGCGATCATCAGGTGCGCGAAATCGCGGCACACGCCCACGGGCTCCACGATCGTGTCGATCGCCGATGTCGAGGAACCGCTCGAATTGGAGGCGAACGTCACGCGCTTTTGCACCCAGTGCTGGATCGCCAGTACGCGGCTGTAGCCGGGCCACAACGTGCCGAACTCGCCCCAGGCCAGCTTGAGCAGCCGGTCCGACTGGCAGTAGCGGCTCGGATAGAGGTAGGGCATCACCTCCAGCGGCAGGCGGCGCACCGGCACCTCTGCCAGCGTGTCCGGGTCCGCCATGTAATGGTTCATCGTCACCTCGGCCTCGTACCTCACCACCAGGGTGCCGGGGTCGGCGTGCAGCCGCATGAAGCGCGAAGCGGTCGCGGCGTCGGTGGCGATGTCGCGCGGGACATCGCCGGTGACGGCAAGGCGCTCGGCCTGCACCGTCTGGTGCGCAGTCGTCGCCGCGTGAATGTTGAAGATGAAGTCCGCCCCCAGGGGGTCTTCGACTTCGTATTCCAGTGAAATATCAAGCTCGATCTGAACCATGCACGCTCCTGACCCCGGTTTGTAGCACGCGGGCTGGCGATCACCGTACGGCAGCGGACAGACAGGGGGTCCGCTGCTGACCTACTCTGCGGGCTGAAAGAGGTCAACCATGAAATCAATTGCCAGAACCCTGTTCGCCGTCTCCGCCCTGGCCCTGGCGGCCCACGCATCGGCGCAGGTCACCTTCCACGAAGACGAAAACTTCCAGGGCCGCTCGTTCACGTCGCAGCAGCGGGTGCAGAACCTGCAGCGCTCGGGCTTGAACGACCGGGCCTCCTCGGTGGTGGTGGTCGGCCAGCGCTGGCAAGCGTGCGACGACGTCAACCTGCGTGGCCGCTGCGCGGTGTTGCGTCCGGGCCAGTACCCCTCGCTCACCGCCACGGGCCTGAACGACCGCATCTCCTCGGTGCGCCCGCTGCCGGCCAATGAGCGCGTGGCCGAGAGCGCCTATGCCCCGTTGCCCGTTGTGGCGCAGGACTATCGCCGCCGCCGCGAAGAGCGCCTTTATGACGCGCCGGTCACCTCGGCGCGCGCCGTCGCCGGAACGCCCGCCCAGCGCTGCTGGATGGAGCGCGAGCAGGTCGCCCAGCAGCCGCAGCCGGTGGTGCAGCAGCAGGCCGGCTTGAACCTTCCGGGCGCCGCCATCGGCGCCGTGATCGGCGGCATCCTGGGCCACCAGGTGGGCGGCGGCAGCGGCCAGAAGATCGCCACGGGCGTGGGTGCCGTGGGCGGCGCCGCCCTGGGCTCCCAGTACGGGCGCAACAGCCAGCCGGTGCAGCAGGCCCAGGCCGCCCCGATCACGCAGGACGTGCGCCGCTGCGACAACAACGCCGCGCAGGCCACCCCGGCCTACTGGGACGTGACCTACAAGCACGAGGGCATCGAGCACCGCGTGCAGATGGCCAACCAGCCGGGCCAGACCATCACCGTCAACCGCAAGGGCGAGCCGCGCGCCTGACCCCTGCATTCACATCACTTGAAAAGAGAACTTCCATGAACATGAAAACCACCTTCGCCGCCATCCTGGCCACTTCCATGATCGCCCTGTCCGGCTGCGCCGTGACCCGCGGCCAGGAAACCGTGGGCGCCTACATCGACGACACCGCCATCACCACTGCCGTGAAAGCGCGCTTCGTCGACAACAAGAACGTCGACGCCAGCAGCATCAAGGTCGAGACGCTCAATGGAACGGTCATGCTGTCGGGCTTCGCCAAGAACGCCACTGAAAAGAGCACTGCCGAGGCGATCGCGCGCAATGCCGGCGGCGTGAAGTCGGTGCGCAACGAGATCGCCGTTCGCCCCTGAGCGCCTCGCGCTGTAACGACAGGGAGCTGCGGCTCCCTTTTTCTTTTTCACCATGAGCATGCTTTCACCATCGCCCTATTCCCGCGCCGCACAAATCGTGGCCGCTTCATGCGTGCTGGCCCTGCTGTATTTCGGCCGCGACTTCCTTGCTCCCGTCGCGCTGGCTGCCGTCCTGAGCCTGGTGATTGCCCCGCTCAAACGCAAGCTCGCCCGCCTGGGGCTGGGTCACACCGGCGGCGCACTCGTCTCCGTCCTGCTGGTGGGCGCCTGCGTCGCATGCGTGGCTGCCGTCCTGGCGTCGCAACTGGTGGCAGTGGCCGCCGATATGCCGCAGTACAAGGAAGCCGTTCGCGCCAAACTGGAACAGGTGCGCGATGTGACCATCCGCCCGCTGGAGCAGCTCGAGTCCGAACTGGGCGGGATCGTGCCGCGTCCCTCCCTGGGCAGCGCTGGCAAACCGCCGGTCCGAAGCGGCAAGGCGGCAGCCGAGCCCCGGCCGGCTCCAGCCCAGAGCGTTGAACCACGTGCGACAGCGACGGACACCGCGGCCCGGGTCCTGTCCTCCTTGTGGGGGCCGGTGGGCCAGGCGGGCATCGTCCTGGTGCTGCTGGTGTTCATCCTGCTGGAGCACGAGGGCCTGCGCGACCGCATGATCCGGCTGGCCGGCGAGGCCGAGGCCGGCAGAACCATGCAGGCCGTCGAGGACGCGGCGCAGGGCGTCTCGCGGTTTTTCTTGTCTCAGTTTGTCGTGAATGCCACCTTCGGGGTGGTGCTGGCCGGCGTCCTGTGGATCGCCGGGGTTCCGCATGCGGCGCTGTGGGGTGCGGTCGGGTGTCTGGCTCGCTTCGTCCCCTACATCGGCGTGCTGGCTGCCGGAGCGGCACTCGCTGCCTTTTCTGCTGCTGTGGATCCCGGCTGGTCGCTGATGTTCTGGAGCCTGGCCCTGTTCCTGGTGCTGGAGCTGCTGGTAGCCCACGTGGTGGAGCCGCGGGTCTACGGCCACAGCAGCGGCCTGGCGCCGCTGGGCATCATCGTCTCGGCCCTTTTCTGGGGCGCCATGTGGGGGCCGCTCGGCCTCTTGCTGGCCACGCCCATGACCTTGTGCCTGGTGGTTGCCGGGCGCCATGTCCGGGCGCTGGAGCCCATCTCCATCGTCTTCGGGGAACCGCCTGGCCTGACCGCCGGGCTGCGCCTGTACCAGCGCGCACTGTCGGGCGAGACGTCCGAGATCGTCACGGCCGCCCGTGCCTATTTGCGGCGGAGCAACTTTGCCCGCTATTGCGACCAGATCCTGCTGCCGGGCCTGGCGCTGGCCGCTGCGGATTTCCGCGCCGGGCGGATCGGCCATGAACAGCAAGACCGCATCCGCCGCACCATCGTGGCCGTGGCCGAATCGCTGGGCACGGTCAAGGCACAGGGTGGGGCCATCCGCAGGCGCCGATCCACATCGCTCCTGGAGGCGAACGTCGGGGGCCATTTGCATGCATTGCGCCAGGAAAGGCGGGCTTCGGGGCAGCCGGCGGCCCAGGATGGCGCCGGGTCCGCCGTCCTGTTCGCAGGCCTGGGATCGGTGCGCGAGGAAGTGCTCTCGGCCCTGCTGGTCCAGGCGCTGCGCGACGAAGGCGTCCACTGCCGCAGCGCTCTGCTGGGAGCTGCCGCGCCCGACACGGACAACCCCGCTGCGGTCTCGACCGTTTTCCTGGCCTACCCTCTGGACGAGAACCACCCGGAATGGCAGGAGGCGGCGCGGGGCTTGCGGGCCTGGCTGCCCCAGGCGATGCTGCTGACCATCAAGCTCCCCCTGGAGGTCGTCGCTGCAGACGAGGTTCTCGTCGCCGGACAAGTCGACCTGGTGGTGTGCTCCTTCTCGGAAGCCGTGGCCTTCGTGCTGGCAGGGGCGGCCATGCGCCGGTGATCACCGGGCGGGCACCGGGCCCAGCTTGCGCGGCTGCATGTCGCTGGCCTTGACGCCCGTTTCCTGGCTGGCCTGGCCGATGAGCGCGGCGCAGTTGCTGTCCTTGGCGCCGCCGGTATCCAGCAGCGGAATCAGGGCGCCGATGCCGCCGGTCGCGGCGCCCAGCGCCAGTGCCAGGCCGCCGCGCAGGAGGCCCTCCTGCAGCTGCGGCCTGAGCACCGGCTGCAGGAACGACCCGGTCACGGCGATGGGGCCGCGCAGCGAGGCCAGGCTGAAGCCTTTGGATTTGGAGGCCAGGCTCAGGTGAAGCGATTCATCGGTGAAGTCGACATGGCCCGTTCCGGTCATGTTGACCTTGGCGGTGTCCATCACCAGCGTCTTGACGTTGAATTTGCCCGCGCTGGCGTTGAAGATGCCGACCATGCACCGTACCGACACCTGCTTGTCGCCGCCCAGCATCAGCAGCAGCGAGTTCGCGATGTCCAGGTTCGACATGCGAAGGGCCAGTTCGCCCACGGAGCCGCCTTCCATGATGACGGCGGCCTCGCCGTCCGCCGAGGCCAGCATCTGCGCCAGGGAGTTGCCGTTGCCGGCGAGTGTGGCCCGGCCCCCCAGCGTTCCGGTGTCGCTTGCCGCCAGGCGGGATTTCGGAAACATCTTGTCCAGCCGCAGGGCCTTGGCCGTGATCTGTGCGCGCGTCGCCATGCGCGGCTGGCGTCCATCCATCTCGATCACGGACACCAGGTTACCGCCGGCCACGCCGAAGTCCAGGGGCGCCAGCTTGACCTTGCCCCCGCTGATCACCAGGTGGGCGTTCATGTTGTCCAGCGGCAAGCTCGCCGTGACCACCCTGTCGCCGCGGAATTTCACGTCCACGTCGGCAGCCATCAGCTTGTCCACCTCGAACGGCTCGGCCGCCAGGAATGTCTTGCGCGCCGCGGTGCCTGGCCGGCCCTCGACCTTGGCGCCGATGAAGCCGGCGAGGTCCTGCAGCACCAGGGTCCGCGACACCAGCGACGCGGTCAGCTTCTGCGGGCGCTTGCCGCGGTCGACCGAGAAATCGCCGGCCAGGTCGCTCTGGCCGAGCGTGCCCTTGAAGCGGCGGAACGTCCACACGTCCCCGGCGTGATCCAGGAAACCCGCCAGCTTGTAGGGGCCGGTGGGCGGAAGCGGAACGCCGATGAGCGGAAACAGCAGGGCCAGGTCGCTGCCGGCGATGCTGAAATTCAGCTGCTCGCCCTTCAAGCGCAGCGGATCGAGCAGCATCCCGTCGACCCTGAAATGCGTCGATCCCACCGTGCCGCTGGCCTCGATCGGATAAGGCTGGTTGGCCTGGCGCAGGGCCAGCAAGGCGCCGCCTCGAGCGCTCAGCGCCAGCGGCAGCCCCTTGTAGAGCCCTTTGCCGGTGAGAGCCACGCCGAAAGTCGATGCCGCGGCATCGCCCGCCAGCGTCCTGAGGGTGAGGGCCAGGTCGGTGCGGTGGGCATCCCGGAACGTGGCGCTGCCCTCGTCGATGGCCAGCCTGCCGATCGAAACGCCGGGCCCGGCGCCCGCTTGCGCGCCTTCCTTGAAGACCCAGTTGGCCGCGCCGCTGCGGTTGATTTCCAGGACGACGCGCGGCCGCGACACGGTGAGTTCCGGCAGGTCGATCCGGCCCACCAGGAGCTTGAGCAGATCGATGCGGAAATCGATGCGCTTGACCTCGGCCATCACGGGGTCGGTGCTCCAGGGCGCGTTGCCCAGCACGACGTCGTGGGCCACGATGCGCGGCCACAGGGACAGCCGCACATCCAGGTCACCCTGGATGGCGAAGCTGCGGCCGGTGAGCGCGCTGACCCGGCGGGAGACCGGCTCTCGCACCCAGTTCCAGTCGAAGAAGGCCGCGAGCAAGACCAGGCCGGCCGCCAGGGCGGCCAGCACGGCCGCGGTCCATCGGACCGGGTGGGACAGCTTCATGGGAGAGGCCTAGCGCTTGCTCTTGCCCAGCACCAGCAGCAGCCCGCCCACGGCGATGGCCCCCAGCCCGGCCCAGATCGGCACGTTCACGGTCTGCCGTTCCTGGACCGTCAATTCAAGCGGGCCCAGCTTCACGGCGGTGCTGTCCTTGGTGTAGCTGAAGCCGCCGTAAACCAGGGCGAGCACGCCGGCAACGAGCAGGCCCACGGCGATGATGCGAGTGGAATTCATCAGAGCAGCTTGCGTCCCTGGATCACCCGAAGCAGCACCACCACGACGGCGATCACGAGCAGGACATGGACGAAGCCGCCCATGGTGACGGAGCTGACCATTCCGAGCAGCCACAGGACAAGCAGGACGACGGCGAGGGTATATAGCATGGGGAGTCTCTTTCTATGTGCCGCCCGGTGGGCGACTGGACTGCAGATTACCTGCGGCCGAGCTAGGCGTCGGTGCGGTAGCGTACGTCGGCACTCCACAACGCAAACACCCGGGCTTGCCGATCTGCTAAGTTCCGGCCTGTGATCAGCTACAAGCGGTTCGGCCCCATGGTCGTCAAGACGGTCAGAGCCTGGGCCGACGATGGCGCACCCAGCATGGGCGCGGCCATTTCGTACTACACCGTCTTTTCGCTGGCGCCCCTGCTGGTGATCGTGATCGCCGTCGCTGGAGGGCTGTTCGGGCGTGAAGCTGTCCAGGGCCGGATATCCGCGGAGCTGTCCGGGCTGCTCGGCGCGCAGGGGGCCGGCTTTGTGGAGGCACTGGTGGCCGCTGCGAGCAACACCGACAAGGGCCTCGTGGCCAGTATGGTCAGCTTCGTCGTGCTGGTGGTGGGAGCGACGAGCGTTTTCGCCGAACTGCAAAGCGCCCTGGACCGCATCTGGCACGTGCCCGGTTCGATGAAGCCTTCGGGCGTCTGGCCCACGGTGCGGGCGCGGCTGATGTCGTTCGGGCTGGTCCTGGGACTGGCCTTTCTCGTGATGGTGTCGCTCGTGGTCAGCGCCGTGCTGGCTTTCCTGGGTACCTTCGCGGCTGCCTCCCTGCCGGCAGGCGCCCGGTTGCTGCACGGCCTCCACATGGTGGTCTCGCTGGGCCTGTTCACGCTGCTGTTCGCGATGATCTTCAAGCTGCTGCCCTCGACCCCCATCGCCTGGCGCGACGTGTGGATCGGGGCCTTCGTCACCGCCATGCTTTTCGAGGCGGGCAAGTTGGTGATCGGGCTGTACATCGGCAAGAGCGGCATGAACGAGGCCTTCGCCGCGGCGGGCTCGCTGGTGGTGCTGCTGGCCTGGGTGTACTACGCCGCGCAGATCCTCCTGCTGGGGGCGGAGTTCACCAAGGTCCACGCCGACGAACACGGCTCGCTCTCCGGGCAAAGGGCCATGAAGGCCACCGAGACGAAAGCCGCCCTGGCCGAAAAGGGCGTGGCCTGAACAAGGCCCGTGCGGCGCCCGAAACCAGGTCTGCACAAGGTCCCCGGGGTCCAGATTTGCCACTCCTGCAAAATGGCCTCATGGCCATCCCCCCCAGCACGAGACAGAACCAGCTGCTCGCGGCGCTCCCCCCGGGTGAATACGACCGGCTCTCAGAGCACCTCGAACTGGTTTCGATGCCCTTGGGCCAGGTGTTGTACGAATCGGGCGGTCGCCTTGAACACGTCTACTTTCCCACCACCTGCATCGTCTCGCACATGTACCTGCTGCGCGATGGTGCCTCGGCGGAATTCGCGGTGGTCGGCTTCGAAGGCATCGTCGGCACCTCCATCTTCATGGGCGGCGAGACGACCCCCAGCCGCGCCGTGGTGCGCGGCGGCGGCCATGGATACCGCCTCAGGGCGCACCTGCTGAAGCAGGAATTCGAGCGGGCCGGGCCGGCGATGCGCCTGCTGCTGCGGTACACGCAGGCGCTGATGACGCAGATGACGCAGACGGCCGTGTGCAACCGGCATCACTCGGTGGAGCAACACCTTTGCCGAACGCTGCTTCTGAGCCTGGACCGCTCCACGGGCCCGGGCCTGACATTGACCCAGGAGCTGATCTCAACCCTGCTCGGGGTGCGCCGAGGGGGCGTGACCGAGGCCGCCGGCAACCTGCAGCGCGCGGGACTGATCAGCTACACCCGCGGCCATATCGAGGTGCTGGACCGGCGCGGGCTGGAGCAGGCGGTGTGCGAATGCTATGGCTGCGTCAAGCGCGAATTCGACCGGCTCCTGTCTGACGCCCCCCGCGCGCACGCTGGCGGCAGATGAACTGATCCATATGTCGGCTGCCGGACATACGGCGGCGCGGTCCACTGTTACGTTCGCTCCATCCCAAGAGATGTCCATGTCCCCACCCGAACTCAAACCCAACCCGCCAGCCCCGACGAGTCCGTCCGGGGATCCGTCCGATGACGCCGCCGCCGTGCAAAGCGCCCTGAAGGCCGGGGCCTTGCAGGGCGCCATCCTCACCAGCCCCCATTTCTCGATCATCGCGACCGACGAGCGCGGCATCATCCAGCTGTTCAACGTGGGCGCCGAGCGGATGCTCGGCTATGCCGCCGGCGAAGTGGTCAACCGCATCAGTCCCAGCGACATCCACGACCCGAAAGAAGTCGCGGAGCGAGCCCGCGCCCTGAGCGTGGAACTGAGCACCCCGATCGCTCCAGGCTTCGAAGCGCTGGCCCACAAGGCATCGCGCGGCATCGAGGACATCTACGAGCTCACCTACATCTGCAAGGACGGCAGCCGCTTCCCGGCCATCGTGTCCGTGACGCCCCTGCGCAGTGACGATGCGGGCCTGATCGGCTACCTGCTGATCGGCACCGACAACTCCGCGCGCAAGCACTCCGAACTGGCATTGAAGGAGGCGCTCTCCGCCGCCGACAAGGCCAACCGGGCGAAGTCGGATTTCCTCTCGAGCATGAGCCACGAGCTGCGAACGCCGCTGAACGCGATCCTCGGGTTCGCGCAGTTGCTCGGGTCGGCTTCTCCCCCGCCCACCGTGGCGCAAAAGCGCAGCATCGACCAGATCCTCAAGGCCGGTTGGTACCTGCTGGAGTTGATCAACGAGATCCTGGACCTGGCGCTGATCGAATCGGGCAACGTCACCATGTCCAACGAGCCGGTGTCCCTGTCGGAAGTGCTGGCCGAGTGCCGCGCGATGATCGAGCCGCAGGCCCGATCGCGCGGCATCACGATGAGTTTCCCGGAGTTCGACGCTCCCAGCTTCGTCACGGCGGACCGCACACGGGTCAAGCAGGTGCTGATCAACCTGCTGTTCAACGCCATCAAGTACAACCGGCCGGACGGCACGGTGACGGTGGAGTGTTTGGGGGTGGCTTCCGGCGCGGTCCGCATCAGCGTGCGCGACACCGGCCACGGCCTGTCGCCCGAGCAGCTCGAGCAGCTGTTCCAGCCGTTCAACCGGCTCGGCAAGGAAGCCGGCGGCGAGGAGGGCACGGGGATCGGCCTGGTGGTGACCAAGCGCCTGGTCGAACTCATGGGCGGCAGGATCGGGGTGGAAAGCGTCGTCGGCCAGGGCAGCGTCTTCTGGGCCGAACTGGCGCTGGCCCAGGCGCCCAGCTTCGCGCTGCTGGAGAACCGGGACCGCGCCACCGCGCCGATGGGCGCGGCCTCGGGTGCGCCGGTTCGCACCGTGCTGTATGTCGAAGACAACCCGGCCAACCTGGAGCTGGTCGAGCAGCTGATCGCGCGCCGGCCCGACCTGCGGCTGCTCAGTGCCGCCGACGGCAAGGTGGGCATCGAGTACGCCCGCGCCTACATGCCCGACGTGATCCTGATGGACATCAACCTGCCGGGGATCAGCGGCACCGATGCCATGACCTTCCTGCGCGCGGACCGGCTCACCTCCCACATCCCCATCATCGCGCTCAGCGCCAATGCGGTTCCGCGCGACATCCAGAAAGGCCTGGACGCGGGGTTCTTCAACTACATCACCAAGCCGATCATGGTCCACAAGTTCATGGAAGCCCTGGACGGCGCGCTCGTGCACGCGGGCCAGACACGCGCCGGCGGAGAACAGAAACCATGAGCGGAATCGCACCGACGCCGCTCGAGTTGCCGTTCAAGGAGGCGCGCATCCTGATCGTGGACGACCAGCCCACCAACATCGCCCTGTTGGAGGAGATGCTCGACCAGGACGGCTACGCGCACGTGACATCCACGACGAATCCGCACGAGGTGTACGCGCTGCACCGGCGCAACGACTACGACTTGATCCTGCTGGACCTGCAGATGCCCGGCATGGACGGCTTCCAGGTGATCGAAGCCCTGAAAGCCAACGAGCGGGACGCCTACCTTCCCGTGCTGGTCATCACGGCACAGCCCGCGCACAAGCTGCGGGCGCTGCAGGCCGGCGCCAAGGACTTCATCAGCAAGCCCTTCGACCTGGTCGAGGCCAGGACGCGGGTGCACAACATGCTCGAAGTCAGGCTGCTGTACAAGCGCCTGGAACAACACAACCGCGAACTGGAACAGACCGTGCGGGAGCGCACCGCCGAACTGCGCGAGAGCGAAGCGCGCTACCGCAGCCTGACCGAACTGGCGTCCGACTGGTACTGGGAACAGGACGAGCACGGCAACTTCACCAAGGTGTCGGGGCCGGTGCTGGAGATGCTGGGGGTCCAGGCCAACGAAACCGGCCCCGATGGCGCCGGGCCGTCACGAGGCTGGAACCCGGAGCAGCGGTCCGCACTGCGGGCGGCCATCGAAGCGCGCGAGCCTTTCCTGGATTTCGTCTTCAGCCGCGTCAACCCGGACGGGACGGAGCAGGTCTTCCAGGTGAGCGGCGAGCCGATGTTCGGCGCCGGCCTGCGCTTCCTCGGCTACCGCGGCATCGGCCTGGAGGTCAAGAAGCGCAGGTGATTGCACGGGCGCGAGCCCTGTGGCGAGTCACGGCGTCCTGGTCTCCGTCCGATGAATCATCCCGCCGCCTTTGACGCTGCCTTCGCTGGAGCCGGCGCCGGTGACGCGGTCCACACAAGCCGCCTTGTCGGCCGCCGGTTGGGCACCGCACCGGTCGGTCGCATTGTTCGACAGCTGCGCATCGCCCTGGGTCTTAAGCCCGTCCCGGCGTGACTCCTGGTAGGCCGCCTGCGCTTCCTTCAGGCAGGTAGCCCTGTCCTGCTGCGACTTGCCGCTCATGCAATGAGCGCGCTCCTGCTGGTAGTCCTGTTGTGCTTGCGAGGCTTTTCCCGCGCTCCACGCGGTGGGGCTCAGCGCCAGGGCGATGCTGGCGAGGGTGGCGGTTCGGATGACGATGTTCATGGGCGGCTTTCAGGCAGAGGGGGGATGGGTGATCTTGCGCCGCGAAGGGATTCTCGACAGTACGCTGCCGGACAGACATTCCGGGCATGGCTGAGTAACGTGGAGCCCATGACCACCGCTTTCCTTCCCCGCTGGCTCCTGCGTCCTGCAACCCTCATGTGCCTGGGCGTGCTCACCGGTTGCGCGGTGCTGGTCCCCCTGGTGCTGGAGGACCACGCCCAACCCGAGGCTGGCCAGGCCAGCGCGCCCGCTGCTTCAGCGGCCCCGGCGACGGGCCGCAGTGCCAGGGCCGAGGCGCGGTCCCGCTGCGAGACCTGCGGCGTCGTGGAATCGATCACCCGCTTCGAGCCGCACGGCGCCCAGGCCGCCAGCTACGAGTTCACCGTCCGCCTTCGGGATGGATCCGCGCGCGTGAGCAGCCTGCCCAGCCCGTCGGCATGGCGGGTCGGAGACGCCATCATGCTGATGGGGGGCGTAGCCGCCCTGACGGTGACGAAGTAGGCGATCGTCCGGCCTTCACGGCTTGGTGTGGGTGGTGACGAACGGCTCCAGCGAGTGGCGCCGCTCCCACACCGGCGGCGAGCGGTGCGGCAAGTAGACCAGGATCTCCGCGATCCGCCACCCGGTGTCCGTCGGTTCAAGGACGTAGCGGTAGCCGTCGCCCAGCTCGCGTCTTTCCCGGACGTAGTCGTTGACCTGCACATCCGGCGGAAAAGGCGAGCGGTTGCGCACATTCGCCAGGAACATGACCCGACCGTCCGGCAGCACCGTCCTTTCGACGATCACCCGCTCGAAGATGTACGGGATCACCAGGATCTTCGCAAAAGCAGCTTCGTGCCCGGTCAGGAACGGGGCTTGCGCTTCGTCGCTGGCTTCCTTGAGCCGGCGGCCTTCGGGGCCGCTCTCGAAGCGGTCCTGCGCCTCCCAGTAGCTCCGGAGCGCGAGTTCGGGCGAGGACAGATCGCGCGTCGTCGAGGCGACGGCAGTGCCGGCACGAGGCGCCGGATCGGAAGGCAGGCAGCCGGCGGCGAGCAGGGCGGCCGCCAGCACCCATCCTGAGGGGTTCTTCCTGCTCATGGACGGGCCGCGGCTGCGCCGCCCACGTCGTAGGAGCCGAAAACGTCGGAGGCTCGCCGCGTCTCCGGCAGCACGTACACGATGCCGCCTCCGGCCTTGAACGCAGGCGCGACCACGGTATCGAAAAACCTGGCCGGCACGTTGATGCAGCCGTAAGTGATGCGGCGGTCCGCCGCGGTCCGGCTGTCCAGCCGCTGCAGGCGGCGCTCCTTGGGGGCGGTGGCGATCACGCGGTGCAGCGCGATGGCGGCGTCGTAGTCCACCCACAGGATGTCTTCGCCCTGGAGGCTGGGCGCGAGCGAGGCAACGAACCGGCCGGCCGGGGTGGTGCGCTCTTGCGGGCGGATGGTCGACATCTTGCGCTGCCCGATGCCCGGCACCGACTCGTCTCCCTGCGCCAGTCCGAGCAGTGCCGGCGCCGTCCCCAGCAGCTGTCCGTGGAGGTCGAACACGAACACACGCGAGTGCACCTTGTCGACGATCACGAACGGCAGCCCTTTGTGGTCGCGCGAATGCACGGCCCAGTCGGCCACATGCCGTGCCTCGGCCGAGGCCGGCTCCTGCCGGAAGTCGGCGGCCGCGGCCGCGGCCGGCCCCATCCAGGCCAGCGCGGCCGATGCAGCGAAAACCACCGTGATCAAGCGGATCATCATGCGTGCGCCTAGTTCCGGTACGGCTTGGGAGCCAGCACCGGCGCCGCGTAGGCAGCCGGCGCGGGCGCCGGCGCAGGTGCGGCAACGGCAGGTGCCGGGGCCGGCAGTGGCGCTTGCACCACCACCAGCTGCATTGGAGCCGGGGCGGCGGGCGCCACCACCAGCAAGGTCGTCGGCGTCCGCAGCAGGACCGGCGCCACCACGAACGGCGCGAACTGCGGCATCACCTCGGCTTGCACCTCGACCTCGGGAATCACGACCACGGGCGGCGGGACGATCACGACCGGCACCGGCACCGGGGCCACTGGAACCGGTGTCACGGCCACCGGCACCACCACGACCGCGGGGGCCGGCGCGGGGGTCGGCGGCGGCGGAGGCGGGGGCGCGGGCGGAGGAGGGGGCGGCGGCGGAGGCGGTGGAGGCGGAGGCGGCGGGGCGGGCGGGGGCGGAGGCGGAGGTGCGGCAGGAGCGGGAGCGGGCGCAGGGGGTGGCGGTGCCGCGGCGATGTCCGCGGTGGTCATGGCGCGCCCGATCAGCGGTCCGCAGCACTGGACCGGCAGCGCGAAGTTGGCGGCGTCGGCGCCGCCCAACGTGTAGCCGGTGAAGCTGACCGGCTTGGCGGTGCCGACTGCGGCGGTGTCGAAGGTGGCATTGCTGCCGCCGCCGTTCACCAGCGTCACCCCTGCGGGCGCGCCCTTGAGGCCGGTGAGGGTGGTCAGGGTCGAACCGTCGAAGGTCTTGTTTCCGCCATCGGCGAAGACCATCATGCGCTGGGTGAAAGGCGCGCCGTTGCCGGTGGCGAAGAATGGCAGGTAGTCGGTGGGCGCCACGTAGGATATCGGGTTGTAGACGATGGTCACCGGCGAGACCCCGGCCGGACCGGTGACCGTCAGGACCGTGCCAGCGGCGATCTTGAGCGCAGGCTCGAGGAGCCCGGGGCCGGTCGCGCCGGTGCCTGCCGTGAGGCTCAGGCCACGCGGCACGCCCAGATTCGACAAGCTCTCGCCTGCGGCGATGCTGCCGGTCGTCAGGGTGAGCAGCGCGGCGGGATTGTTGAACGTGTTGCCCATGATGATGTCGCGCGCTGCGCATATCGACACGTTGCCGTCGGTGGTGGTGATCTCGGTCAGGTTCTTGCTGGGCAGCGCAATGGTGGCGGCAGCTCTGACCAGGGTCACGTCCCGGCCGGCGCTCAGCAGGATGCTGCCGTTGGTGGTGGTGATCGGTGCGTTGACGTTGACGTCGCGCCCGCAGCACACCACCAGGTTGCCCTTGGTGGCCGTGATCGGGCGGTTGATGTTGACGTCGCGCAGGGCGTTCAACGTCAGGGTGGTCGGGGTCAGGACGGCTGGAACCGCGCGATTCCAGCTGACAGCTTCGTTGACGATGATGTCGCCGAAACCCGCGCCCGGCCCGGCCACGGTCGTGATGGTCACGTCGCCCAGCATGAGATTGGCCGAAAGGGTCGCGCCGGTGATGTTGTCGCCGGGGTCGCTGCCGATGCGGAAGTCTTCCGGGTCGATCAACCAGGTGCCGTTGCGCCCGGCGCTGGAGGCCGTGGTCACCCGGGCGCTGTCGTCGATCCTGACTTTGGCGGCCGAGGTCTCGATGAAGCCGCCGTCGCCGCCGTTCGGGGCGCTGGCGTCCAGGGTGCCGCTGAGGGTGACGGTGCCGCCCTGCATGTCACCCAGCAGCTTGATGGTGCCGTTGCGGTTTTCCAGGGTCCGCGCGCGAACCACGCCGGTGTTGTTCACCACGGTGCCGAGCAGGTCTCCGGCGGCCTGCGCGGTCATCAGCACCTGGCCGCCATCGGCCTGGATCAGGCCGCCGTTTTCCACCAGGGCGTTGACTGCGCCCTGGTCGACTTTCGCTGCCAGCAGGCCATCGCCGAGTACATCGAGCGTGACGGCCTGGCCGGCGGCCAGTGCCACGCTGCCCAGGCGCGCGGAGATGGTGCCCTGGTTGCCAACCGTGCTGCCGAGCAGTGCCACGTAGCCGCCGTCGGCGTTGATGGTGCCCTGATTGAGCACGGAGGCCCGGCTGTCGCCGCCGAAGCGCAGGCGGCCCGCCATGAAGTCGGCATCCGTGATGTTCAGTGTGGAAGCCACCAGGCCGCCGACGTTGACCGACGCGCCGCCGCCGAACAGGATGCCATTCGGGTTGACCAGGAACACCTTGCCGTTGGCCGACAGGCTGCCGTGGATGGCCGAGGCGTCGGCCCCGGTCACGCGATTCAGGGTCACCGAGCCGGCGTTGGGCTGGCGAAACTGCACGGCCTCGCCTGCCGCGATGCCGAAGCTGTGCCAGTTGATGGCGGCGTTCCCGCTGGACTGGTGGATGGTGGTGGTGGCGCCGTTGCGCACGATGGTGGCGGTGCCGGCGGCGACAGCGCCCCCTTGCGGTGCGGCATGGGCGGCGGCACCCATCGAGAGGATGACGGCGAAGGCAAGCGGCCCCAGCGTGAAGGGGGGGTGGCCAGCGGGTGGGTGGGGGTTCATGTGTGTTCCCGGTTAGAAATACTTGACCAGCTGGAGCCAGAAGCGCCCCGAGCGGTCCGGCGAAGAGGCGGCGACCGCGTTGCCCAGCTTGTGGGCATAGAAGGCGCGCACCAGGAAATTGCCGGGGTCGGCCCAGTTCACACCCACGCCCGCGCCGCTCAAGGTGCGGTGGTTGTCGCCGGCAACCCACGGGTTGCGGTTCTGCGTCACGCGGCCGGTATCGACAAAGCCGATCAGCTGCATCTGGCCGGGCACCGACTCGAAGCGGGGCAGATCCATCCGGGCTTCCAGGCTCAGCACATAGCCCTGGTCGGCATAGGCCTCGCCTTCGGGATAGGCGCGCACGCCGTTCATGCCGCCCAGTTGCATCTTCTCGGACACGTCCAGGTTCTTGGACGCCAGCTGGCCGTTGATGCCGGCGAACAGGGAGAACGGTCCGCCCAGCCGCTGCAGCCGCATGGCGTTGAACGAGAGCTTGTTGAAGCTGCCGTTGGTGCGCGCCGTGGCGGCGTCCAGCGCCCGCGCCGCGGGCGTCTGGATGTCCAGTTGCCCGGCCGACCAGGTCAGGAAATACGAGTTGACGCCCCCGCCGTTGAAGCCGTCGCGGTGGTCGCCGTAGACGCTCGCCATCAGCAAGCGGGACTTGCGGTCGGTCTGCGCGCCAGTGGAGTCCACCCGGTCCTCGAAAGTCCTGGCGTCCAGGGCCAGTTGCAGGTAGACGTTGTCGTTGCGCGAGCGCAGCACCGGATAGCGGCCGAAGACGCTGACGATTTCGGCGGTGCCGTTGGCCCCGAGGCTCTCGAATTCCCTGCCCAGCCTGTAGTCCAGCCGGCTGTAGGCCACGCCCACCTGGCCGCGGCCCAGCTGCAGCTGGTAGGAAGCGCGGCCGTATCGCAGGCCCTGGCCCGAGGTCAGGCCGCGCAGCGTGAACACGTCGCCCAAGCCCAGGGGGTTGTTGACGTTCACGGTGGCGCCGACGCGGTACGCGCCCGTATAGCGGTTGCCGGCGTTGTCCGCGTCCACGCTGCCGGTGACGCGCTGGCCGGCCGTCACGTCGACGATGAGGTCGGAAGTGCCGGCCGAGGCACCGGGCACGAGCGTCGACTTGACGTTGACGCCCGGCAGGTCCGACAGCAGCAGCAGGCGGCTCTCGATGACCGGGGTTGCCAGCACCTCGCCGGTATTCAGGCCTTGCAAGGCGCTGTGCGCGACATGGTCGGCCAGCTGGGTCTGGTTGCGCAGCTCCACCTTGCCGAGGCGGCCTTCGCTGACGGCAATCGTGACGCTGCGGTCCTTGATCTCCTGGGCCGGCAGGTACGCTTGCGCGGCGAAGTACCCGTTGCGCCGGTAGTGCTCGGTGATCCTGGCGGCCAGGGCCTGCAGGTCGGCCAGCGAGAGTTCCGCCCCGCGTGTGAAACCTGTCAGGCCCACCAATTCGGCCTCGGAGTACAGCTGGGCGCCCGAAACCCTCAAGGTCTCGACCACGATCTTCGGCTGGGCCGCATCCGCCGCGCCGGTTGCGGCGCGGGGCTCGACGCGGATCTCGGGCGCGGCGCGCTGCGGGACCGGCGGCACCGGGGCGGGCAGGAGGCCCCCGCCGGTGGGCGGTTGTTGCGCCAGGGCCACCTGGGAGAGGGCGATCAGCGCCGCCGACAAGAGAGTTCGCTTCATGAGGGTGTTCCTTGATCCACGGTGGGGCGGCGTTGCGCGCGGCGCCACTGCCGGGCGAGTTCCCAGCCCAGCTTGCCGGCCACCCAGCAGCGCGCGCCGAGCTGGGCCATGCGCCAGACGGGCGAAGCCGACGCCAGAGCCTGGCGGCGCACGGCCACCGCGGCGGTGCCAAGACCGAGCACGCCTGCGATCAGCAGGTGGCGGCGCCAGCCCTGCGTGGCGCCCAGAATCAGCCACGGCTGCCTGGCCGCCGCCACCTTGACCTGAAGCCGCCATTTGAGGCGCTGCAGGTCGATGCGGGCGGCCAGCTCCAGCCGGCGGTGTTCGAGGGCCTGTTGCCGCTGGTTCATTTCAGGGCCGCCAGATCCGCACCCAGGGCCAGCAAGCTGGCGTCGAACGGCCGAGGACGGCTGCGAAGCTGGTGCACCAGGGCGCCGGCGCACGCGAGAGCGGCGATGGCGGGCAAGGCCGCCATGGTGGCGATGACGGGCAGGCGCTGCGGCGTGTCCCAGAACAGCGCCACCATGAGCATGGCGCCCAGCACCAGCGTGAGGAGAACGAGCAGCACAAGCAACGCCCCGTACAGGAGCAGCTCGGCCAGGCGGTCACGTTCCTGGCCGAGTTCCACGGTCAGCAGCTCCAGGCGGGTATGGAGCATGTCCAGCACGGTACGCCCGAGCTCGCGAACCGAGGCAAGAGCCGGCCTGGGCGGGGATGCGTCGTCCACCATGACAGCTTTCAGCGGCGTGCCACCAGCCAGCCCAGGACCAATCCCGCGGCGCTCGCGATGCCGATCGCGCGCCAGGGGTGGGCGTGCACATAGTCGCCGGCGACCGAGCCGAATTCGCCGGCGCGACCGCGCACGGCGGACTCGGCTTCGGCCAGTGCCCGGCGGGCACGCTGCACCTGGTCGCCGCTGAACTCCTTGAGCAGTTCGCCGGCCTCCCCTGCGATGGCGGCGATATCGGCGGCGAGCTTGTCACGGCTGGCCACCGCTTGGCTCTGGGTATTCAGATCGGTTTTCATAGAGGTCCTGTAGAGATTGGCGCCCCGGAGCGGGACGAGAGAGGCAGAGCTTGCCGCCAAGCTCAGCGGCGGTCTGCCCGGTAGCGTACGAAGCCTGACCTCTCGGGCCGACCGCTCCATTTGGTCGCGGCGTACGCTAGCGGACAGACGGGTGTCCGCTGCTGACCTACTCTGCGGGCTGAAAGAGGTCAACCATGAAATCAACTGTCAAAACCCTGTTTGCCGTTTCCGTGCTCGCCTTCGCGGCGCACGCCTCGGCGCAGGTCACCTTCCACGAGAACGAGTCCTTCCAGGGCCGCTCCTTCACCTCGCAGCAGCGGGTGGGCAACTTCGAGCGCGCCGGCTTCAACGACCGGGCCTCATCCGTCGTGGTCACCGGCCAGCGCTGGGAAGCCTGCGAGCATGTGCGCTTCGAAGGCAACTGCAAGGTGCTGCGCCCCGGCCAGTACGCGTCGCTCTCCGCGATGGGCCTGAACGACCGCATCTCCTCGGTGCGCCCGGTGCCGGCCAATGAGCGTATCGCCGAGAGCGCCTATGCCCCGTTGCCGGTGGTTGCGCAGGACTATCGCCGCCGCCGCGAAGAGCGCCTTTATGACGCCCCGGTCACCTCGGCCCGCGCCGTGGTCGGAACGCCCGCCCAGCGTTGCTGGATGGAGCGCGAGCAGGTGGCCCAACAGCCCCAGCCGGTGGTCCAGCAGCAGGCCGGACTGAACATCCCCGGCGCCGCCATCGGCGCCGTGATCGGCGGCATCCTGGGCCACCAGGTGGGCGGCGGCAGCGGCCAGAAGATCGCCACGGGCGTGGGTGCCGTGGGCGGCGCCGCCCTGGGCTCCCAGTACGGGCGCAACAGCCAGCCGGTGCAGCAGGCCCAGGCCGCCCCGATCACGCAGGACGTGCGCCGCTGCGACAACAACGCCGCCGTGGCCACGCCCAGCTACTGGGACGTGACCTACAAGCACGAGGGCATCGAGCACCGCGTGCAGATGGCCAACCAGCCGGGCCAGACCATCACCGTCAACCGCAAGGGCGAGCCGCGCGCCTGACCCCTGCCTTCACATCCCTTGAAAAGAGAACTTCCATGAACATGAAAACCACCTTCGCCGCCATCCTGGCCACTTCCATGATCGCCCTGTCCGGCTGCGCCGTGACGCGCGGCCAGGAAACCGTGGGCGCCTACATCGACGACACCGCCATCACCACCTCGGTAAAGGCCCGCTTCGTCGACAACAAGAGCGTCGACGCCAGCAGCATCGGCGTCGAGACGCTCAATGGAACGGTCATGCTGTCGGGCTTTGCCAAGAACGGCAATGAGAAAAGCACGGCCGAGACCATTGCCCGCGGCGTCAGCGGCGTGCGCTCCGTGCGCAACGAGATCGCCGTTCGCCCTTGAACGCCCGCTCAGGCCGCGACGGTCTGTAGCACCGGCTGACGACGCGGCAGGCGGGCCACGAAGGTGGTCCCGTCTTCCGCCGTCGAGCGCACCGACAGCGTGCCGTTGTGGGCCCGCATGATTTCCCGGCAGATGTAGAGCCCCAGGCCCAGGCCGTTCGGGGCTCTTGCCTTGTCCGCCAGCGTGCCGCGGCTGCGCGGCTCGAAGATCCGTTCACGGTCCGGGCCCGGAATCACCGCGCCGAAGTTGTGCACGCTGAACGACACCTGCGGACCCTCGCCGCGCAGCGTGATGGCCACCGGGCGGCCGCGCGCGCCGTAGGACACCGCGTTCTCCAGCAGGTTGGACAGCAGCTGCGCCAGCCGCTGCTCGTCCCATACGCCCTCCAGATCGCCTTCGGCCCGCAGCATGAATTCGGCCGACGGATGGCGCACCTGGGTTTCGGCCAGCACGCTGTCGAACAGCGGCCGCAGATCGGACGGCAGCGGGCTGATCGGCATCACGCCATTGGATTGGGCGCGCGAGAAGTCCACGACCAGTTCCACGATGCTCTGGATGCGGCGCGCGCCGTTGACGATCGGCTCCACCGCCCGGCGCTGCACCTGGCCCGAGCGCACCAGCACCTCGGCCGACAGGGTGATGGTGCCCAGCGGGTTGCGGATGTCGTGGCCCAGCATCCCCATGAACAGGTGCGTGTAGCGCTGCACCTGCTCGGTGTAGCGAGCCACGGACTCGGTGATGGCCTGGTCGACCGCTTCATTGAAGCGCATCAACTGCTCGAGTTCGTCGGCATGGGTCTCTTCGCCCTTGGAGGCCGCCCACAGCCGCAGCACACTGGCGCGCAGCGCCCGGTACTCCGTCAGCATGGCATCGATGGCGAACCCGGCCACGATGCGGGTGTCCGCATGCGTCTCGGCGGGGGTGTCGGCCCGGCCGACCCGGTCAGCCTCGCCGCGCGATTTGGCAATCTGCTGCGCGTCCGATTGCGGCCGGTCCAGGTCGTCGGCGATCGCCAGCAGGATCTGGCCAGCATGGTCGCGCAGGGCTTTGGCGTCGAGCTCCTTGCCCCCATGCGCCACGGTGGCGGCAAATTCGTCCCAGCACGCCAGGATGGGTTCCGCCTGTTCGCGGATGAATTCGGAAAGCCGCATACCACCTCTCATGACGCCGGCGATATGCCGGGTTGCCCCATTAGACCTGAACCCTGTTGCCGGGCGCCCGGCAGAGCGTGGCCATCGCACGGGAGCTTGTCGTCGGCGATGGAGGCAGCCGCGCCAGCTCAGGAAAAAGGGCCCGCGGCCGCTTGGCTAGGGCGCACTCTCGCTCCCGGCCATGGTGCCGGCGATCATGGCCGCCAGGTCGGCGGCGCGGAACGGTTTGGCCAGGCGCGGCAGGCCGGCCGCCTCGTGCTCGCTCAGCCGCGCATAGCCGGTGATCAGGAAAGCCGGCAGGCCCGGACGCAGGGCGCGGGCCTCGCGCACCAGCCCGGCACCGTTCATGCCCGGCATCATGTAGTCGGTGACCAGCAGGTCGACGCCGGCGCCGCTCTGGCGCAGCGCCTCCAGCGCATCGCGCGGCGAGCCGAACGGCCGCACCTGGTGGCCCAGGTCGGCCAGCAGGTCGGCGACGGCATGGCGCACCAGGTCCTCGTCGTCCACCAGCGCGATGGTGAGCGGCCGGAACGCCACGGGCGGCTCGTCGCGAGGCCGCTCCACGCCGCCGGGGATGCTGGTGGCGACCGGCAGCCAGAGCGTGGCGACGGTGCCCTGGCCCGGCGTGCTGGCCAGCTGCAAGGCCCCGCCGGACTGGAACGCCAGGCCGCGCACCATCGACAGGCCCAGCCCCGTGCCTTTGCCCACGCCCTTGGTGGTGAAGAACGGCTCGACCGAGCGGCGCAAGGTTTCCGCGTCCATGCCGCAGCCGGTGTCGGCGACTGCGATGCGCACGTAGCGGCCCGGCGCCAGATGGGACATGCGTTCGGCCAGCGCCGCGTCGGCCCAGTCGATGCGGATGCGCAGGGTGCCGCCCTCGGGCATCGCGTCGCGCGCGTTCACGGCCAGGTTCAGGATGGCCAACTCCAGCCGGTTGGGATCGGCATGCACTGCCGGCAGGCCGGGCTCGACGTGCAGGCCCAGCGCCACCTGGGGCCCCAGCGAGCGGGCCAGCAGGTCTTCCAGGCCCGCCATGAGCGCGCCCATGTCGATGGCATGCGGCTCCAGGTGGTCGCGCCCGGCGAACGCCAGCAGGCGCGAGATCAGCGTGCGCGAGCGGTCTGCCGAGCGCTGCGCCCCGGCGATCACGCGCAACAGGCGCTCGTCCCCGGTCGTGCGCTGCAGGATGTCCAGGCAGCCGACGATGGGCGCCAGCATGTTGTTGAAGTCGTGCGCGATGCCGCCCGTCATCTGGCCGATGGTTTCCATCTTCTGCAGCTCGTGGACCTGGGCGCGGGCGTCGTCCAGCTCGATCTGGCGGCGGTCGCGCTCGCACACCGCATCCACCACGCGGCGCTCGAGCGTGGCCGTCAGCTCCTGCAACGCCTGCTCGGCGCGCCGGCGTTCGGTGACGTCGCTGGCGGCGCTGATCTGCAGCCGCCGGCCGTCCGGCAGCTGGCCGACGCGCACGTTGTAGAAGTCCCAGATGCGCGCGGCCCCGCCGCGCGTGCGCACCATGTGTTCGCCCGCTGCGATCTCGCCGTCCCGCGCGAACTCGGCGGCGATCTCGGCCTCGAACGCCCCGTGGCTGTCCGGGTAGGCGCGCCGTGCCCAGTCGAAGTGCGTGCGCAGCTCGTCGCGGCTCCAGCCGGTGAGGTCGGTCCACTTGCGGCTGAGTTCCAGGATCTCGCCGTCCTGCGCGTGCAGCATCATGGGAAACGGGGCCGCCTGGACCATGGCGCGCAAGCGGGCTTCGCTCTCGCGCAGCGCCGCTTCGGCGCGGGCCCGCTCGGCAGCGTCGCGCGTGCGCCGTCCCACTTCCTCGACCAGCGCGATCTCTTCGGCGGTCCAGCGGCGCGGCTGGGCCGCGAGCACGTACAGCGAGCCGGCGAGCTGGGTGCCGCGCATCAGGGACACGTTGAGGAAAGCGCGGGTGTTGATGGCGGCAAAGCTGGCCTGTCCGACCGGGTCTTGCGCCAGCATCGGCGCGGTCAGCACGTCGTCCACCACCGCCGTGCGGCCGGCACGTATCTGCTCGTTGAGTTGCCAGCCGTAGTTGGGCAACCGGTGCCGCCCGACCAGGTTCACGCCGCGGCTGGAGGCCCAGTGGCCCAGCACCCTGATGTGTTCGCCGTCGGGTTCCGCCTGCCAGTAGCCGACCATGTCCGCGCCCAGGTGCTCGCCCAGCGCCGAGGCCGCCGCCATCGTCACCGCCTCGGGAGCGTCTGCCGCCAGCAGCTGCTGTGCCAGATCGTCCAGGACCGCCTGCCGCCGCTGGGCCAGCACCTGTGGCGTGGTTTCGGTGCACGCGCAGAACATGCCCGCGATCGCTCCCGCGTCGTCCCGCGCCGGCGAGTAGGAGAAGCTGTACCAGGTGTCTTCGGGATAGCCGTTGCGCTCCATCACCAGGTGCAGGTTTTCGGACCAGGTGCCTTGGCCGGCGAGCGCCTTGTCCGCCAGCGGGCGCAGGTCGTCCCAGATTTCGGCCCACACCTGGGCAAAGGGCCGGCCCAGCGCCTGCGGGTGCTTCTTGCCGAGCATGGGCGTGTAGCCGTCGTTGTAGAGGAGCGCCAGTTCCGGGCCCCACGCGACGAACATGGGATGGCGCGAGTCGATCATCAGCCCCACGGTGGTCTTGAGCGCCTGCGGCCACCCGCGCGGGTCGCCCAGGGGCGAGCGCGACCAGTCGTGCGCCCGCATGCGCGCGCCCATGTCGCCGCCGCCGGACAGGAAGTCGATGGGCGAAGAGCTGGGGCGGGGAGTTTGGTCCATGCGTGGCGGCTCGGGCGGAGTCGGCGGCGGGGGGCCGGCCATGATAGCGCCGCTGGGCAGTGGCAGCGGGTGCGAACGGGCTCACCGGGGCCGGCCAGCCCATCCGCAACAATTTGAGCAAAAAAGGCCTGCAGCCCGCCTAGGAACTGCGCGGCGCGCTATCGGATTTGTAGCGTCCGACGAACTCCGGCTGAAAGCTGCGCAGGCTGCCGTCGGCAAAAGCCACCGTGACCTGCAGGCTGGAGGCCTCGCGCACCTCGCCGCGGCCGTAGCGTTTGACGCGCACCACTTCGCCGGGCGAGAAGGCGGCCCGGGCCACGTCATGCCCCTGCGCCTCGGCGCGGCGTGCGGCTTCGTCCCGCGCCGGCTGCGCCGCCTCCTGCTGGGCAATGCGGATGCAGTTGTCGCAATGCTTGCAGCGCTCGAAGCTGGCTTGCCCCTCCAGGTGCTCGAGCACCACGCGCCAGCGGCACTGGCCGGTCTGCGCGTAGAACACCATGCGCTCCAGCGTCTCGCGGTCGGTCTGGCGCTTGTCGCGGTAGGCCGCCATCAGCGTACGCAGCGCATCGCCTTCCAGGCCTTTGCGCAGCAGCTTCACCCCGCCTTGGCTGTCCACGTCCAGCACCTTGCGCCGGCGCAGCAGCCCGAGCGCGACCTGGACCTTGCTTTTGGGCCGGGCCAGCCGTGCCTGCAGCAGCGGCAGCGTCCAGCCGCCTTCCGGCGGTTCGCCGTGGAGCGCGTCGTACAGCGCGACCGCGTCGTCGTCGGTCGGGTAGCGGCCCGCCAGGAAGAACTGCTGCACCGCCTTGTCGCTGCGCAGGAACAGCAGCGTGCAAAGAGAAGCCTGCCCGTCGCGGCCGGCGCGGCCCGCCTCCTGGTAGTACGTCTCCAGCCCGGAAGGCAGCTGGTAGTGCAGCACGAAGCGGATGTCGGGCTTGTCGATGCCCAGGCCGAAGGCGTTGGTCGCCACCATCACGCGCACCTCGCCGTTCATGAAGGCGTCCTGGGCGGCGCGGCGCTGCGCCGCGGGCAGCTTGCCGTGGTACAGCCCCACCGACTCGTCCGCGGCCGCCAGGGCTTCGTGCACCGCGACAGCGGCTTTCACCGTGGCGGTGTAGACCAGGCCGCATCCCTGGGCGGCCTTGACCAGCGCCAGCGTGCGTTCCAGCTTGTCGTCCTCGCGCGCCACCTGCTCGACCTTCAGCGCGAGGTTGGGGCGGTAGGCGCCGGTGTTGACGATGCCGTCGGCAGCGATCCCCAGTTGCTGGCTCACGTCGCGCGCGACTTCGTCGGTGGCGGTGGCGGTCAGGGCCAGCACGGTCGGGCGCCCGAGCGCCGGCAGCGCCGGGCCGATGTCCAGGAAAGCCGGGCGAAAGTCATGGCCCCACTGCGAGATGCAGTGCGCCTCGTCGATCACGAGCAGGCTGGTCGGGTGGTTCGCCAGCGACGCGATGAAGCCGGGCTCGGCCAGCTTCTCCGGGGTGGTCAGCACCACGCGCGCCGAGCCGTCTTCAGCGGCGGCCTGCGCGGCGCGCGCCTCTTCGCTGTCGATCGCGCTATTGAGCTGCACGGCGGCGATGCCGTGTTCGCGCATCGACTCCACCTGGTCCTTCATCAGGGCGATCAGCGGCGACACCACCACCGTTCGGCCGGGCAGCAGCAGCGCAGGCAACTGGTAGCACAGCGACTTGCCGGCGCCGGTGGGCATGATGGCCAGCGTGCTGCGGCCTGCCAGCACCCGGTCGATGACCTGGCGCTGGCCGGGGCGCAGGTGGGCGATGCCAAAGGTCTGCTTCAGGGTCTGGGCGACCCGCTTTTGCTGAACTGTCATGCCCGCCCTTCGACAGGCTCAGGACAGGCTACGGCGGGCATGCAGTGCTTCCGCTTTTTGAAAGCCCTGGATCCCCGCCTTCGCGGGGATGACGACGCAGGGGTTCAGTCTCCGCCGCCATCGCCGCCATCGCCGCCCTCATCCGCATCCAGGTCGGTCATCTCCTGGCCGTCGGGGTCGGCTTCGGGGAAACCTTCGCCCGAGGGGAGTTCTTCCTCGCCCTCGCCGCCGGCGGACAGGCGAACGATGCGGTCGGGCGCGATGTCGGCGCCTTCCACGGCATCGGCGCCGAACACGGCGCCGCGCTCGCCGGTGCCGCTGCCGTCGCTGTCGGCGTGGATTTCATCGGTGCCCACCGCGTCGCTGCCGGTGTCGGAGCTGTCGCTGGGTCCCAGCAGGTCGCTGCTGCGGCCGCTGGGCTGGAGGGGCGCGGTGCCGGCGCCCAGGAGGCTGCTGTAGGCCATGTCGGTTCCTTGTTGATGCGTTGCCCCAGTGTCTCGTGCGTGCGTGCCCGAGGCCGTCAGAGTCTGGACGCCGTCCGTGTGGGACAAGGGCTACGCAGGCGATGGAGCCGGCAAGTGGCGTGTACCATCGCTTCCCCGGAACAGGAGAACACCATGGCCGAGCAACCGGACGCCCGCTCACTGACCCGCCTCGAGGTCCCTCTCGAGCGGGACCTGTTCCTGCGGACCCTGATCCGCGAACTCTCGGGCACCCTGCAGGACGTCGTGGGACTGGAAGAGGCCTCCGGATTCGTCAGCGTGGTCGGCCAGCGGGTGGGTGACCAGATCAACGAGAGCTACAAAGGCGCGCTGCAGGTGTCGCGGCTGTCGCGCGAGCAGGTGGCCGACGTGCTGGTAGACCTCAAGCGCCGCATCCAGGGAACCTTCTTCGTCATCGAGGAGGACGAGGAAAAGATCGTGTTCGGCAACCACGACTGCCCGTTCGCCGACAAGGTGCTGGACCGGCCCGCGATGTGCATGATGACCTCCAACGTGTTTGGCGTCATCGCCGCCGAGAACCTGGGCTATTCCAAGGTGGCGCTGGAAAAAACCATTGCCCAGGGCCACGGCGAATGCCGGGTCGTGGTCTACCTCAAGCCCGCTGACGCCGCCGGCCGCGAGTACTTCAGGTCCTGACGCGGGCCGTGGAGACGTTGGGTCACTTCGAGGAACTCGCCGATCTGTTCCCGGAGGCGCTGCTGCTGGCCGCCGGCGACGGCACCCTTCTGGCCGTCAACAGCGCAGCCGGTGAACTGCTCGGGCGCAGTGCCGCCGATGTGACGGGGCGGCCGCTGTGGGCGTTCTGCGCCGACGAGCCGTCGGCGGTGGCGGCCCTGCTCAAGGCCGGCTCGCGCACCCGCAAGCTCGTTCCCGGCGGCCTGACGCTGCGCCACCGCGACGGCGGCGCCATCGCGTGCCGCTGCGAAGCCGCCGTCTTGCGGCCGCGTTCGGACAAGGCCACCGCCAGCGTCCTGCTGCGCCTGGTCAGGAAGGAGGCGGCGGTCAGCCAGTTCCTGGTGCTCAACCAGCGCATCGACGAGCTGTCGCGCGAAATCGTCCGGCGCCAGCAGCTGGAGGTGGAGCTGCGGGCCGCCACCGAGCACCTGCGGGTGACCCTGGAGAGCATTGGCGACGCGGTCATCGCCACCGACTCGTCTGGACGCATCACCTTCATGAACCCGGTCGCGGAGCGGCTCACGGGCTGGCCGGTGGACCGCGCAGCCGGGCGGCACCTGGACGAGGTCTTCGTCATCGTCAACGAGCAGACCCGCGAACCGGTGGAAAGTCCGGTGGCCAAGGTGTTGCGACACGGCGGCGTCGTCGGCCTGGCCAACCACACGGTGCTGCTGCGGCCGGACGGCACGGAGCTGCCCATCGACGACTCCGGGGCGCCGATCCGGGATGAAGCGGGCACGGTGCGCGGCGTGGTGCTGGTGTTCCACGACGTGAGCGAGCGCAATGCGCTGCAGCGCGAGCTGCTTGCCAAGACCCAGCGGCTGGAAGAGGCCGGGCGCCGCAAGGACGAGTTTCTCTCGATGCTGGCGCACGAGCTGCGCAATCCGCTCGCGCCCTTGAGCCTGGGCGTGCAGGTGCTGGAGAGAAAGCACGGCGGCGTTCCCGGCGTGTCGCCGCTCACCCAGATGATGGGGCGGCAGATCTCGCACATGGTGCGGATGGTCGACGACCTGCTGGACGCTTCGCGGCTGACCCGGGGCGTGATCGAGCTGCGGGTGCAGCGCATCGCGCTGCGCGAGGTGTTGGAGCAGGCGGTGGAGATGAGCCAACCCTTGATCGAAGGCAAGAGCCTGTCCTGGTCCATGGACCCGGTGCCGGCCGGCGCGCTCCTGGAGGGCGACCTGACCCGCCTGATCCAGGTCTTTGCCAACTTGCTGTCCAACGCCGCCAAGTTCACCCCGGCGGGCGGCTCGATTCACCTGGGCGTGGGGGTCGATGCCGGGCAGGCGCGGGTGTCGGTCAAGGACAGCGGCGCGGGCATTCCGGCGGGGTTGCTGCCGCACGTGTTCGAGCTGTTCGTCCAGGGCGACCGCACGCTCGACCGGGCGCAGGGCGGGCTCGGCATCGGCCTGACCATCGTGCGTTCCATCGTCGAGATGCACGCCGGCCGCGTGCAGGCGCTCAGCGCCGGGCCGGGCCTGGGCAGCGAGTTCGTGGTGACGCTGCCGCTGGCGCCGGCGCCTGTCGCGCTCGCTGGCTGACCGGCAAAACCCGGCGGCGCAGGCGCGCCGCTTGCCGGGGGAGGGGATGGACTCCGGCAACAACGCATCCCAGGTTCGCACGGCATCCGATCTGCCGCATGTCGTCGTCATCGGCGCCTCGTTCGGGGGCGTCACGGCGCTGCTCGACCTGCTGGGCACGCTGCCGGCGGACTTCCCGGCGATCGTGGCCGTGGTGCTGCACGTGGGGGCCCAGAACAGCATCCTGCCCGAGCTGCTGACCCACAGGGGCCCGCTGCCCGCGCACCATGCCCGGCACGGCGAGCCGCCGGTGCCGGGCACCGTGTACGTGGCGCCGCCCGACCACCACCTGTTGCTGACGCCCGAAGCCGTGCGCCTGACGCGCGGGCCGCGCGAGAACCATGCCCGCCCCGCCGTCGATCCGCTGTTTCGCAGCGCGGCACTGGGGTGGGGGCCGCGCTGCATCGGGCTGGTGCTCACCGGTCACATGGACGACGGCACGGCCGGCCTGGAAGCGATCAAGGCCTGCGGCGGCACGGCGATCGTGCAGGACCCTTCCGAGGCCATGGCGCCCGGCATGCCCGCCAGCGCGCTGGCCCATGTGGCCGTGGACCACTGCCTGCCCGTGGCGCACATGGCCGAGCTGCTGGTCTCCCTGGTCGCCAAACCGGCCCCCGCCCAGCCCGTCACACCGCCGCAGAACCTGGTTCGCGAGCACGCCTTCTTCACCGGAGAACGATCGATGGATACCTTGATGACCGTGGCGACGCCGTCGCAACTGACCTGCCCGGAGTGCGGCGGAGCGTTGTCGGAGCTGAAGGAAACCAGGCCCCTGCGCTACCGCTGCCACACGGGCCACGCCTACACGGCGCTGAGCCTGGAGAGCGCCCAGGCCGAACAGGCCAACCATGCGCTGCAAGGCAGCCTGCGCTCCCTCAAGGAGCGCGAGATGCTGCTGCGCCGCCTGGCGATGGTGGCGCAGCAGCTCGGCGACGAAGCCCAGGCGCAGATCGGCCGGGCGCAGGCGCAGCGGGTGCATGAACAGGTCGAACAGCTGGCCAGGCTCATCGAGGAGGACCTGCGCAGCGCATAATCGCCGGTCACCCCCGAGGGCAGGATGACCGAAGCAAGCTCCCCCGACCACGCCGAGCAGGACGCCGGCTCCCAGCTCGACGATGTCATTCCCTCCCGCGGCTATCAGCTGGTTCCGCTGGTGGGGCTGGGCGGCTCGGCCGGCGCCATCCCGGCTTTGCAGCAGTTTTTTCAGGCCATGCCGGGCGACACCGGCCTGGCGTTCGTGGTGGTCATCCACCTGGGCCCGGAGCACGAAAGCCAGCTCGATGAAGTGCTGCGGCGCTGCACCCCGATGGAGGTGCGGCAGCTGGTCGGGCCGGAACGCGTCAAGCCCAACACGATCTATGTCATCCCGCCGCGCAAGCTCATCCGCGCAGAGGACGGCCTTCTCCGGCTGGAGGAGCCCTTGCCCAACCGCGCGCGGCATGTGGCCGTGGACCTGTTCTTCCGCACCCTGGCCGACACGCACGGCCCGCACAGCGCGGCGGTGATCCTGTCGGGCGCCAACGGCGACGGCGCCATCGGCATCAAGCGCATCAAGGAACGCGGCGGGCTCACCGTGGCCCAGGACCCGGAGGAGTGCGAGCACGGCAGCATGCCCCGCACGGCCATCGGCACCGGCATGGTCGACTGGGTGCTGCCGGTGGCTGACATCGCGCCGCGCCTGCTGGCCTATTTCCGGCTGGAGCGCCACCTGCGGCTGCCACCCGAAGAGCCGCCGGCGGCACCCGCCACACCGGCCCACGACGCGGGCGACGAGGCGCTGCTGCGCGACGTGCTGGCCTTCCTGCGCACCCGCACCGGCCGCGACTTCGGCAACTACAAGCGCGCCACCATCGTGCGGCGCATCGCGCGCCGCATGCAGGTCAACGGCACCGACAACCTGGCCGGCTACCTGACCTGCCTGCGCACCCGGCCCGGCGAATCGGCGGCGCTGCTGCAGGATCTGCTGATCAGCGTCACCAACTTCTTCCGCGACTCGGACTGTTTCGCGGCGCTCGATCCGCACCTGCGCGAGCTGTTCCGCAACAAGGGCCCGAACGACGCCATCCGCGTCTGGGTCCCGGCCTGCGCCACCGGCGAGGAGGCCTACTCGCTGGCCATGCTGCTGTGCGACCGGGCCCGGGAAATGGACGCGCCCCCGCTGCTGCAGGTGTTCGCCACCGACCTGGACGAGGATGCGATCCGTGCCGGCCGGGAGGGCGTGTACCCCCCCACCATCGAGGCCGATGTGTCCGAGGAGCGGCTGCGCCGCTACTTCCTCAAGGAGCACCGCGGCTACCGGGTGCGGCGCGAGGTGCGCGAGATGGTGCTGTTCGCGCAGCATGACGTGCTCAAGGATTCGCCGTTCTCACGGCTGGACCTGGTGTCCTGCCGCAACTTGCTGATCTACCTGAACCGCGAGGCCCAGCAGCGCGTGTTCCAGACCTTCAACTTCGCGCTGCAGCCGCAGGGCCTGCTGTTCCTGGGCTCCTCGGAGTCTGCCGAGGAGGCGGCCACGCTGTTCACCGTGGTGGACAAGAAGCATCGCATCTTCGCGCAGCGCCTGGTGCCGCGCGCCGCCCTGCCGGTGCCGGTCGGCCCGACCTCGCTGGCGCTGTCGCTGGGCCAGGGCCTGGCCGAGGCGCCGGCGATCGGCGGCCGGGCGTTCGAACATCCGTCGCTCCTGCAGCGCTCGCTCCAACCCGCCGCGCCGCGCACCGCCTCCTGGGGCGAGCTGCACCTCAAGCTGCTGGAGACCCTGGCGCCGCCGTCGGTGCTGGTGGATGCCGGGCACGAGATCATGCACCTGTCGGCCGGCGCCGGCCGCTTCCTGCAGTTCGCCGGCGGCGAGCCCAGCCGCAACCTGCTGCGCGCCATCCATCCCAGCCTGCGCATCGAGCTGCGGGCCGCGTTGTTCCAGGCCAGCCAGGGCGCGGGCGTGGCCGAGGTGGTTGCCGGGCCGATCTCCCTGGGCGACAACCAGGTGGAAGTGGCCATGCGGGTGTGGCCGCTGCAGGAGATGGGCGCGCAGATGTTCATGGTCACGCTCGATGCCCGGTCCGGCGTCGAGCGCAAGGCCGAGGCGGCTGCGGGCGAGCGCGCCGAAGCCGACCCGGTGGCGCGGCACCTCGACCGCGAGCTGGAGCGGCTGAAGACCCAGCTGCGCGACACCGTGGAGCAGTACGAGGCCGGCACCGAGGAACTCAAGGCCAGCAACGAGGAGCTGCAGGCCATGAACGAGGAGCTGCGCTCGGCCACCGAGGAACTGGAGACCAGCCGCGAGGAACTGCAGTCGATCAACGAGGAGCTGTCCACGGTCAACCTGGAACTCAAGAACAAGGTCGACGAGCTGGGGCATGCCAACAGCGACATCCACAACCTGATGGATGCGACCCAGATCGCCACCCTGTTCCTGGACCGCGAGCTGCGCATCATGCGTTACACGCCTGCGGCGGTGGCGCTGGTCAACCTGATCCCCTCCGACGTGGGCCGGCCGCTGCGCGACCTCGCCACGCGCCTGGACTACCCGCAGCTGGGGGACGATGCCCAGCGGGTGCTGGAAAGGCTGGTCCCGATCGAGCGCGAGCTGGGCCTGCCGGACGGCAGCTGGTACCTGACGCGCCTGCTGCCCTACCGCACGCTGGAAGACCGGATTGCCGGCGTGGTGCTGTCCTTCATCGACATCACGGAGCGCAAGCAGGCCGAGGAGGTGCGCCTGTGGCTCTCGGCGGTGGTCAACGCCAGCGCCGACGGCATCGTCAGCTTCGGGCTGGACCTCACGGTGCTGAGCTGGAACGCCGCCTGCGAACAGGTCTTCGGCTACAGCGCGCAGGAAATGATCGGCCAGTCGCTGGCGGTCACGGCCCCCGGCCAGGAAGAGCAGATGCAGGAGAACGCCCGTCGGCTGGCCGAAGGCAAGGCCGTCAACTTCACCACCACACGGCGCCGCAAGGACGGCACCGACATCCGCGTGGCGCTGACCGTCTCGCCGATCCGCGACCATGACGGCCAGGTGATCGGTGGCACCGCCATCGTGCGCGACATCACCGAGGCCGAGCGCGCGCGCGAGGCGTTGCGGGCCAGCGAGGAGCGCATGCGGCTGGTGGTGGAGAACGCACGCGAATACGCCATCTTCTCGATCGACCTGGCACGCAACGTGACCACCTGGAACACCGGCGCCGAGCGGCTTCTGGGTTACGGCGAGAAGGAAGCGCTGGGTCAATCCGGCGACATGATCTTCATTCCGGAAGATCGCGCCGCTGGCGCCCCCGAGGCCGAAGCCCGCCACGCGCTGCGTGAGGGCCGCGCCACCGACGACCGTTTCCACGTGCGCAAGGACGGCAGCCGGTTCTGGGCCAGCGGGGTGTCCATGCTGATGCGCGACAGTGCCGGCAATGCGGTGGGCTTCGTGAAGATCCTGCGCGACATGACCGAGCAGCGTGAAACCGAAGAGGCGCTCAAGCGGAGCCAGCAGGAGCTGGTGCAGGCGCTGGCCGACCAGCAGCAGGCCCAGCGCGGCCTGGAAGCGGCGGACGCCGCCAAGGACCGCTTCCTGGCGGTGCTGTCGCACGAGCTGCGCAACCCGCTGGCGTCGATCGCCAGTGCGTCGGAACTGCTGATGATGTCCGACCTGCCCGAGGCGGCGATGGAGAAGGCGGCGCAGGTGGTGCAAAGGCAGGCCCGGGCGATGAAGGTGCTGCTGGACGACCTGCTGGACGTGTCCCGCCTGAGCCTGGGCCGCCTGAAACTGGCCCGGCGGCCCGTCAGCGTGGCGAGCATCGTGGAGACCGCCCTGGAGACCACGCGGCCCCTGGTCCAGGCCGCCGGCCACCAGCTCAGCCTGCAGCTGCCGGCGCAGGAGATCGAGGTCGACGGCGACCCGTTACGCCTGGCCCAGGTGGTGGCCAACCTGATCACCAACTCCACCAAGTACACGCCCGAGGGCGGCAAGATCGGCGTCTCGGCCGAGCTCCTGGACAGCGAGGTGGTGATCACGGTCAGCGACAACGGCATCGGCATGGACGCCTCGGAGATCGACCGCATGTTCGACCTGTTCTCGCAGGGCGAGTCGGCGGTGAACCGCTCGAGCGGCGGCCTGGGCATCGGCCTGGCGCTCTCGCGCAACATCGTCGAGATGCACGGGGGCTGGATCATGGCCAGCTCGGATGGCCCCGGGCGCGGCAGCCAGCTTCGCATCGGCCTGCCGCTGCTGCGCACGGGCGGGACCCGGCCGCCCTCGACCGTCCTGCTGCCACCCGTCACCCGGCCCACAGCCGCACCGCAGGATGCGCAGGCCCAGCTGATCCTGGTGGCCGACGACAACGGCGACGCGGCCTGGGGCATGGCCAAGCTGCTGGAGCTGTCGGGATACCGGGCGCTGCTGGCCGGCGGCGGCGAGGAGGCCTGGCGCCTCGCGCAGGAGCACCGGCCGCAGATCGCCCTGCTGGACATCGGCATGCCGGACCTGAGCGGGCACGAGGTGGCCAGGCGCCTGCGCGGCACCGACTGGGGCCGCAGCATGGTCCTGATCGCGGCCACGGGCTGGGGCCAGGAGGACGACGTGCGCGAGTCGCTGGAGGCGGGCTTCGACGCCCACCTCACCAAGCCGCTGAACGTGGGCCGGATCAAGGCCCTGCTGGACGAACTCTCCGCGCAGCGCCGCGGCGGCAAATAGCTAGGCGGGGATGCCGCGCACCGGCTTGACCGAGGCGAACTCGCGCGCGAAGCCGGCCGTGAGCATGGCGTTCTGCTCGGCGCTGAGCTTTTGCTGCAGCTGCGGGTAGAGCCGGCCTTCTTCGTCTTCCTTGGCGTGCTTGAGGACGGCGGCCTGCAGCGCCCGGGCCGGCTCCATCCAGGCCTGGCCTTCGCGGTTGGCCTTGGCCGCCATTTCCATCTGCGCGTTCATCACCTTGGCGTGGCCCTGGTCCAGGTACAGCTTGTCGGACTCGGTGGTCATGCCGGCCATGGCGAGCGCGGGGTACAGGATGTTCTCCTCGGCCACGGAGTGCGCGGTCAGCTGGTAGCCGATCAGGCGGATCATCCGGTCACGCTGCAGGTAGGTGCTTTTCTGGCTGGCCAGCAGCTGCTCGAAGCTCTTGGCGATCATGGCGTGCTGCGCCTTGATCATGCTGAGCCAGTCGCCCTTGGCGGCGGCGGTTTGCGCCACCGCGTGCTGCAGCGGCAGCAGGGCGGCGGCGGCGCCGGCCATGAGTAGACGGCGCGAGGGGGAGGGTGGCTGCACGGCGGACATGGGGCTTCCTTCTTGTGGGTGACCCGAAAGTGGGTACCAAAATTCTGGAAGGCCCGCCAGCGCCCGTGTGCCCGGCCATGCAAAAAGGGATGGCGTCTTACGACGCGCTGGCGCAGGGTGCCGCGGCCGCGGCCGCCGGGCATGCCAATTGCCGAGAACGAGGACCCTTCCACTTTTTCCAAGGAGTCCCACATGGCCCAAACCGATTACCGCGACGGCAGCGCCCGCACCACCCACACCGGGGGCAGCCGCTTCAATGCCCTGGATTACCTGGCCCACGTGCTGCTGATCATCGGCGGCCTGAACTGGGGCCTCGTCGGGCTGATGGACCTCGACCTGGTCGCCACCCTGTTCGGCCAGGGCAGCACCTTGTCGCGCATCGTCTACATCCTCGTGGGTGCCTCGGCCTTGTGGGGATTGATCTCGCTGTTCAAGATGGGCAAGCGCGACTAGGCAGCCCCGGCCAGCAGCGTGACGTTGCCGCCGGCGGCGGTGGTATTGATCGTGAGCGTGCGCTCGGCGCAAAAGCGCAGCAGGTAGTGCGGGCCGCCGGCCTTGGGGCCGGTGCCCGAGAGGCCCTCGCCGCCGAAAGGCTGCACGCCCACCACGGCGCCGATCATGTTGCGATTGACGTAAACATTGCCGACCCGCGCCCGCTGCGCCATCGCCAGCGCGCGGCTGTCGATGCGCGTGTGGATGCCCAGCGTGAGGCCCCATCCCAGCGCGTTGATCTCGTCGATCACGGCCAGCGGGTCGCCGCGCCAGCGCACGACGTGCAGCACGGGGCCGAAGATTTCCTGGCGAACGTCGGCGAGGCGGGTGACTTCGAACAGCTGGGGCGCGATGAAGTGCATCCCGCTGCTCCCGTCATGCCCGCGCAGGCGGGCATCCAGTGCTTCCGGATTCCCCGCACGGTGGGGGCCCTGGATCCCCGCCTGCGCGGGGATGACAGCATGGGCCGTCGACCGGAGGCGCTGCAGGTGGCGCTCGATGTTTTCACATGCCGCCCTGTCGATCACCGGCCCCACATCCGTGGCCAGCAGCGCCGGATCGCCCACCACCAGCTCGCTCGCCGCGCCGCGCACCATCTCGATCACCGCGTCGGCGACGCCTTCGTGCACGCACAGCAGCCGCAGCGCCGAGCAGCGCTGGCCGGCGGAGCGAAAGGCGCTTTGCACCACCGCGTCGGCCACCTGCTCGGGCAAGGCGGTGGAGTCCACCACCATCGCGTTGATGCCGCCGGTCTCGGCGATCAGCGGGACGATGGCGCCGTCCTTGTTCACCAGCGCCCGGGCGATGGTGCGCGCCACTTCGGTGGAGCCGGTGAACACCACGCCGGCGAGGCCGGGGGCCGCCACCAGCGCGGCACCGACGGTTTCGCCGGGCCCATGCAGCAGTTGCAGCGCGCCCGGCGGCACGCCGGCGGCATGCAGCAGTTCCACGGCGCGAAGCGCAATGCCCGGGGTCTGTTCGGCGGGCTTGGCGACCACCGTGTTGCCCGTGGCCAGCGCCGCGGCGACCTGGCCGGTGAAGATGGCCAGCGGAAAATTCCAGGGGCTGATGCAGGCCCAGGCGCCGCGGCCTTCCAGCCGCAGCACGTTGCTCTCGCCCGTGATGCCCGGTGTGACGTTGCCCTGCCGGCCGGGCAGGGTCTGCGGCTGCATCAGGCGTTCGGCTTCCTGTGCGTAGTAGCGCAGGAAGTCGATCGCCTCGCGCACCTCGGCCACCGCGTCGCCCCAGGTCTTGAAGGCTTCCTTGACCAGCAGTGCGCACAGCAGCGGCAACTGCTGCTGCATCGCGTCGGCGGCCTGGCGCAGGATGTCGGCCCTGCTGGCCACCGGCACGGCCGACCAGGACTGGAACGCCTCGGCCGCCCGCTGTACCGCCCCGGGCGCGGCATCCACATCTGCCTCAGTCACGCGCGGCACCTGGATCTGCTTGAGCGCCTGCAGCAGCGGTGCACGCATGCTTTCCACGCTCAGATCCACGCCCTCGCTGTTGCGCCGCCCGGGACCGTACAAGTCTTGCGGCAGCGGCAACCCCCCGCCGTCATCCCCGCGCAGGCGGGGATGACGGCCTTCGTGTGCCAGCCACAGCGGCGAATGCAGCAGCTGGTCCAGGCCCACCGATTCGTCGGCCAGCTGGTGTACGAAAGACGAGTTGGCGCCGTTTTCCAGCAGCCGGCGCACCAGGTAGGCCAGCAGGTCGCGGTGCTGGCCCACCGGCGCATAGATGCGGCAGGGCAGGCGCGAGTCCTTCAGCACCTCGCGGTAAACCCCGTGGCCCATGCCGTGCAGGCGCTGCAATTCGAAAGGCTTGTCCAACCCGGCGCCGGGCCGCCCCAAGGCGGTTTGCGCCCCCTCGGGGGGCAGGTGCGCAGCTGCGTGGGGGCTCCATTGCGCCATCTGCAGGATCGCCGCGATGGTGCCGGCGTTGTGCGTGGCGAACTGCGGGTAGATCACGTCGCTGGCTGCCAGCAGCGCCTGAGCGCAGGCCAGGTAGGAGATGTCGGTGTGGTGCTTGTGGGTGAAGACCGGGTAGTGCGGCAGCCCCAGCTCCTGCGTGCGCTTGATCTCCGCATCCCAGTACGCTCCCTTGACCAGGCGGCACATGAAGCGCAGGCCCAGGCGGCGGCCCAGCCCTGCCACGTGCTCCACCAGCTCCAGCGCGCGGGTCTGGTAGGCCTGCAGTGCCAGCCCGAAGCCTTCCCACTGCGGGTGCTCCTTCGCCACGCGTTCGGCCAGCGCTTCGAACACTTCCAGCGACAGCTCCAGCCGGTCGACTTCCTCGGCGTCGATGGTGAGGTTGAGGTTGGCGCGTGCCGCCTGCGCGCACAGGGTCCAGACGCGCGGCACCAGCTCGGCCAGCACGCGCTCGCGCTGGCTGTCCTCGTAGCGCGGGTGCAGCGCGCTCAGTTTGATGGAGATGCCATCATTTTCGGCTGCAGCCCGCGCGGGGTGGGCGCGTGCAGCTATTGATTCGATAGCATGCTGATAGTTTTCGAGGTAGCGCCGCGCATCCGCACCGGTGCGCGCCCCTTCGCCCAGCATGTCGAACGAGAAGCGCACGTTCGGCTGGCCACGCCGGGCCGAGGCGGCCTCACCCAGCGCCTGCGCGATGTCCTGGCCCAGCACGAACTGGCGGCCGAGCAGCTGCACCGCGCGCAAGGTGGCGGCGACCACGGTTCGTGCTCCCAAGCGCGCGAGCATTCCCGTTCGGGCTGAGCCTGTCGAAGCCCCTTCGTGGCCCGGCAGCATCTTCTTCGACAGCCCGATGGCTGCACTGGACAGCCGTGCCAGCGGCCCCTCGGCGTCGCTGTCGAACTCGGCGCGGCCGAGCTGGTCGGCGGTGAGCGCGATCGCGGTCTCGGCATCGGGCACGCGCAGCAGGGCTTCGGCCAGCCGCATCAGGGCCAGCCCTTCGCTGCTGGCAATCGGGTACTCCTTGAGCAGCGTCTCCATCGCCCAGAACGGCGGCGGGTGGCGGCGCACGGCTTCCACCCAGGGGGCCGCCCGGGCAGCCGCACGCTCCCAGTCGAGGGCGCCGCCCAGCCGCTCGAGGCGGTCCTGCACGACTTGGGTTTCGGGGCGGTACGGAGAAGGCAGTCGCTGGGTCATGCGCCAATCGTGAGCCTGTTCACGTTGAATTTGCGGCTAAATTGCGGGTTTTGGCCGAACAATTCACTACCCATGACCGAAGAGCTGGCGGACCTCGACCGCATCGACCGCAAGATCCTGAAGGTGCTGCAGCAGGACGGCCGCATCTCCAACCTGAAGCTGGCCGAGGCCGTGGCGCTGTCGCCGACGGCGGTGCTGGCGCGCGTGCAGCGCCTCGCGCGGGATGGCTACATCCTGGGCTACGAGGCGCGCCTGAACCCGTTGAAGCTGGGCGCGGGCCTGCTGGTGTTCGTCGAGGTGCTGCTGGACCGCACCACCCCCAACGTGTTCGAGGCGTTCAAGGCCGCCGTGCAGGTGCGCGACGAGATCATGGAGTGCCACATGGTGGCGGGCGGCTTCGACTACCTGCTCAAGACGCGCATGGCCGACATGCAGGCCTACCGCGACTTCGCGGGCACCGTGCTGTGGCAGCTGCCGGGCGTGCGGGAGACGCGCACCTATGCCGTCATGGAGGAAGTGAAGAACAGCGCCCGGTTGTCACTGGGCGTGTGAGGGCGCGCGCGGCGCTTTCGCGATCATGTCGAGCAGCCGCGAAGGGTCGATGGGCTTTTCGAAATGGTGGTCGAAGCCGGCCGCCATCGACTTCTCGCGGACCTGGGCGCTGCCGTAGCCGGTCAGCGCGATCAGCAGGGGCCCCGGAGGCGGCACCCCGGCCCGAAGGCTGCGTGCGAGCTCGTGTCCGTCCATGCCGGGCATGCCGATGTCCAGGATGTAGATGTCCGCCGGCTCCCGCGCGGCGCTCTGCAGGGCGTCCTGCGCGTCATGTATCACGGTCACGCTGTGGCCTTCCAGCTCGAGCAGGGCGGCCAGGGTGAGCCCGGCGTCGACGTTGTCGTCCACCACCACCACCCGCACGGGGGGCTGGCCGCCCGGTTCGCGCGATCCTGGGGCCCGGCGGTCCCGGGCCGGGCCGGGGCTGGCGAGCGGCAGGCTCACCGTGATCTCGCTGCCCTGGCCCAACCCGGGACTCTCGGCCCGCACCTGGCCCCCATGCAGCGTCACCAGGTTTTTCACCAGCGCCAGGCCCAGGCCCAGGCCGCCCAGCGTCCGGTCAGAGGACCGCACGGCTTGAGTGAAGGCATCGAACACGTGCGGCAGCAATTCAGCGCTCATGCCCATGCCCGAGTCACGCACCCTGACGACGACCTCGCCGGCCTGGACCTCCGCAGCCAGGCAGATGTCCCCGCGCGCCGGCGTGTACTTGGCTGCGTTGTTGAGGATGTTGGCGAACACCTGCACCAGCCGGGTCTCGTCTCCTCGCACCGAAAGCGGGTCCGGCGGCAGCAGCAGGGTGAACCGCTGCCCCCGCAAATCCATCAGGGGGCGGGTCTGTTCGATCGCATCCGCGAGCGCCTTGCGCAGGTCCAGGACGGTGCTGGTGATCGTCACCAGGCCCTTGCCGATGCGCGAGACATCCAGCAGGTCGGCCAGCAGGGTGGTCACATGCGCGGCTTGCCGCTGGATCAACTCGCCCAGGCTGCGCACACGCTCGTGGCCCAGGTCGCCCCGGCGCAGGATCTCGGCGGCCGTGACGATGGGGGCGAGCGGATTGCGCAGCTCGTGGGCCAGCAGTCCCAGGAAGTCGTCCTTGCGGGAATCGATGTCACGCAGGGCATGAGCCGCCAGCGTACGATCCGTCACGTCCTGGAAGATGCCGGAGAGCTGTTTCCATTGGTGGCCGGCGTCTTGCTCGGTGGCTGCGTGGCAGAGCACGTGGCGGATCGAGCCGTCGGTGTTCAGGACCCTGAACTCCATCCGGAGGTCGCGGCCGGCGGCCAGGCAGGCATCGATGGCGAGTCCCGCCCACGACCGGTCTTCCTCCATGATGCGGCCGGCATAGTCGCTCCAGGCGCCGCCCTCGTCGGCGGAGAACCCGAAGATTTCGCGGACCCTGGGCGAACACTCGATGCGGTTGTCGGCCCGCGCCCAGGAGAAGCTGCCCAGCTGTGCGATGTTCAGCGCCGCCTCGGCGCGGGCCTGGCTGCGCTGCAGCGCCAGCGCTGTGGCCTCGACGTCCGTGACGTCGCGGAAAAAGATGGCCAGGCAGCCGTCAGGCATTTTTTTGACGCTGATGTCGAACACGGAGTCCTGCTCGGCCGCCAGCGGCACCCGCTGCCTGAGGGATTCCGGCTCGCCCGTGCGCATCACCCGCCGGTACATGTGCTCCAGTTCCGTGCCGACGGTTTCCGGCCAGATGTCCCAATGATTCAGGCTCATGACCTGCTCGGCGGTGCGCTGGGCGCACAGGAGCCCGGCGGCGTTCATCTGGAGCACGCGCCAGCTTGCATCGAGCACGCCGAATCCTTCGGCCATGTGGTCGAAGGCATGGCGGTAGGTGTCCATGGCGTCCCGCTCTCGCGTCGGCGGACGAGCTGAAATGGCCGAGGTGGTGGTCGGGCGGGCGGTTCTGGCCGGCCGCTTAGGGAACTTGAAGCCCGCCAAAAGCGCGGCGAAGCTCCCGTAGTTGACGGGATTGCGGGGAAAACTGCTGCGCATGGAACGTTCCTCCCTTGGCGCTGCAGCTTAGTGGCCTGTAGCGCTTCCATCTGCCCGCTAGCGTTCTTATGCGGGAAAGTCGAGCTGACTTGGTTGTATCAGTGAGTAAGGCGCTGGGAATGTGGTGGCGCGTGTGTGGCGTGCCGGAAACACCCGTCTCATATGAACGGTAGCGCACGTACGGCAGTGTGCTGCATGCGTAGACTGGTCTGAGCCATGCCCGCTCCGCCCAAGCACAACCGCCTGCTGGCTGCCCTCGATCCGTCCGAGTGGCGGCGCTGGGAGTCCGACCTGGTGCCTTGCGAGATGCCGCTGGGCCAAGTGCTGTACGAATCGGGCGGCACCATGAGCCACGTTTACTTCCCGACCACCGCCATCGTGTCCCTGCTGTACGTCATGGAAGACGGCGCGTCGGCCGAGATCGCGGTGGTGGGGAACGAGGGCCTGGTCGGGGTGTCGCTGTTCATGGGCGGCGGCTCGACGCCCAGCCGGGCGGTGGTCCAGAGCGCCGGGGAGGGCTACCGGCTCGAGGCCGCCGTGCTGCAAAAGGAATTCCTGCGTTCCGGTCCGGTGATGAACCTGCTGCTGCGCTACACGCAGGCACTGATCACCCAGATGTCGCAGACCGCCGTCTGCAATCGCCATCACTCGCTGGACCAGCAGCTATGCCGTTGGCTGCTGCTGAGCCTGGACCGGCTGTCCGGCGACGAACTGCAGATGACGCAGGAGCTGATCGCCAACATGCTGGGGGTGCGCCGCGGCGGCGTGACCGATGCCGCGATGAAGCTGCAGGAAGCCGGTTTGATTCGCTATTCCCGGGGCCGCATCCACGTGCTGGACCGCACGGGGCTGGAGCAGCGCTCCTGCGAGTGCTATGCCGTGGTGAAGAAGGAATACGACCGCCTGCTGGCGGACCACAAGGACAGGCCCTAAGGACGCTGGCGGGCAGACAGGCTGGCGCGGCAGGCGCACCGTGGGCCTTCCTCCACAGGCCTGCCTTGAACCATCTCTGGCGACGACTTCCGGCCAAAGAGCGAACCGCTCTGCGGCAGATCTGCGAGCCGCAATCGCTGGTCATCGGCGATGTCGTGCACAAGAGCGGCACGCCTTTCCAGTACGTGTATTTCCCCGTCAGCGGCTACGTGTCGATGCTGGCTGCGGTGGAAGGCACGCCCGCGCTCGAGGTGGGCATGGTGGGGCTGGAAGGCATGGTGGGCGCCCACGTGGCCCTGGGGGTGTCCACGGTTTCGGGGCAGGCGCTGGTGCAGGGCGAGGGGATGGCCATGCGGGCTTCTGCCAGCGCCTTTCGCAAGCTGCTGGCGACCGCGCCCGGGCTGCAAGAGGCCCTGGGGCGCTACCTCTACGTCCGGATGGAGCAGTTGGCGGGCATCGCACCGTGCCTGCGCTTTCACGTGATCGAAGCCCGCCTGGCGCGCTGGCTGCTCATGAGCCAGGACCGGGCGCAATCATCGACCTTCAAGGTCAAGCAGGAATTCCTTTCCTACATGCTCGGCGTGCGCCGGGCAGGCATCACCAAGGCCGCCATGTCGCTGCAGGCGCTGGGCCTGATCAGCTACAGCCGCGGCACGCTGGCCGTGCTGAACCGCGCCGGGCTGGAGGCCAGGGCCTGCGCCTGCTACAGGGCAGACAGGGGTTGCTACGAGGACCAGCTGGGGGCGCCGTTCGGGCCGGGCCCGCTGTGATGCTCCACTAGGTCGGCTGTCCTTCCTTCAAATTCCAAGCCGGCAGGGCTAGCATTGGCGGATGACCGCTTCGACAAGCTCAGGACAGGCCTATCTGCTCGCCCTGGACCAGGGCACCTCCAGTTCGCGCAGCATCGTGTTCGACGGCCAGGGGCGCATCGCGGCCCTGGCCCAGCGGGAGTTGCCGCAGATCTACCCCCAGCCCGGCTGGGTCGAGCACGACCCGATGGTGATCTGGCAGACCCAGCTGGAGACCGCGCGCGAGGCGCTGGCCAAGGCCGGCATCGCCGCCGCGCAGGTCATGGCGCTGGGCATCACCAACCAGCGCGAGACCACGATGCTGTGGCACCGGCGGACCGGCCAGCCGGTGCACCATGCCATCGTGTGGCAGGACCGGCGCGGCGAGCCCGCTTGCGCGCGGCTGCGCGAGCAAGGGCACGCCGGGCTGATCCAGCAACGCACCGGCCTGCTGATCGATTCGTACTTCTCGGCCACCAAGGTCCAGTGGCTGCTGGAGAACGTGGCCGGCGCCCGCGCCCAGGCCGAGCGCGGCGAACTGGCCTTCGGCACCGTCGACAGCTGGCTGCTGTGGCAGCTGACCGGCGGGCAGTTGCATGCCACCGACGTGACCAATGCCTCGCGCACCATGCTGTTCGACGTGCACCGCAACCGCTGGGACGACGAGCTGCTGGCGCTGATGGATATCCCGGCATCGCTGATGCCGCGCGTGCTGCCCTCCAGCGCGGACTATGGCCGCACGGCGGCGGACCTGCTGGGCGCGCCGATTGCGATCGGCGGCGTGGCCGGCGACCAGCAGAGCGCGCTGTTCGGCCAGGCCTGCTTTCGCGCCGGCATGGCCAAGAACACCTACGGCACCGGCTGCTTCCTGCTGATGCACACCGGCCACGTGGCCCTGACCAGCCGCAACAACCTGCTGACGACGTCCGCGTGCCAGCTGGCCCTCCCCCGTGAGGGGGAGGGTCGGGGTGGGGGCGGGCGTCAATCAGCCGCGCCGCCGACCTCCAACGCGTATGCGTTGGAGGGAAGCGTTTTCGTGGGCGGCGCCGTGGTGCAGTGGCTGCGGGACGGCCTGAAGGCGATCGACACCAGCGCCCAGGTGCAGGCGCTGGCCGAAAGCGTGCCCGACGCCGGTGGCGTGATGTTCGTGCCGGCCTTCACCGGACTGGGCGCGCCCTACTGGAAGCCGGACGCCCGCGGCACGATCACCGGGCTCACGCGCGGCACGACGGTGGCGCATATCGCCCGCGCGGCGCTGGAGAGCATCGCCTACCAGAGCGCGGCGCTGCTGCAGGCCATGAGCCGCGACGCGGTGGCATGCGGCGGCGCGCCCGTGACCGAGCTGCGCGTGGACGGCGGCGCCTGCGTCAACGACCTCCTGATGCAGTTCCAGGCCGACCTCTTGGGCATCCCGGTGGTGCGTCCGGCGGTCACCGAAACCACCGCGCTCGGGGCCGCCTACCTGGCCGGGCTGACGGCCGGTGTGTTCCACGGAATGGACGAGCTGGCCAGCCTGTGGCGCGCCGAACGCACCTTCAACCCCACGCTGGCGCCCGGCCGCGCTGCGGAATTGATGCAGCAGTGGGAACATGCGGTACGGCAGACCACGCTGGAGCCGATGGCGCCGCCCGCAAAGCAATAACTTTTACAAGCGGGCAGCCCCGCGCAAGCCGCGGCCATGGTCCAGTGGGGCATGGCCCAGCGTCCCGGGATCTTCCCCACCTTCTTCCTCTCCGGCTTCGAATGCTCCACTTTCCGCTGGAAGGACGGCCAGCGTCGTGACCTGGTGGCCGAAACCCGGCACCGGGAGCATGCGCTGGAGGACTACCGCATGCTGCAGGAGCTGGGCATCGCGGTGGCGCGCGAAGGCATTCCCTGGCCGATGGTGGACCAGGGCAACGGCCGGTACGACTTCAGCCTGATCGAGCCGATGGTCGGGGCCATGCGGCAGACCAAGGTCGCGCCGATCTGGGACCTGTGCCACTACGGCTACCCGGACGACCTGGATCCGTTCACCGAAGCCTTCACCACCCGCTTCGCGAACTACTGCCGGGCCTGCGCCAGGCATGTGTCGCAGCAGTTGCCGGGGCCCTACTGGTTCACGCCGATCAACGAGATCACCTTCTTCGCCTTTGCCGGCGGCGAATGGGGCTGGGTCGCGCCGTACTGCAAGACGCGCGCCGAGCGCGAGCGCTTCCGCGCGGCGCTGTGCAAGGCGTCCATCGCCGGCGTCAAGGCGATCCGCGAGGTGCTGCCCGATGCGCGCATGGTCCATGTCGATCCGCTGGTGCAGGTGGTCGCCCCGCAGGACCGCCCCGACCTGGCGGACGAGGCCGCGCACGAAACCCATGTCGACACCTTCCTGGCCTGGGACATCCTGTGCGGCAAGGAACACCCGGAGTTCGGCGGCTCGCCGGAGATCCTGGACATCGTCGGCGCCAACAACTATTCGTTCGGCCAGATGGAATACCGGCAGGAGGGCCCACACGCCGCGCTGGACCCGGGCCACCCCGGCATCAAGCCGCTGTGCGAGCTGCTGCAGCGCATCTGGGAGCGCTACCGCCGCCCGATGGTGATCGCCGAGACCAGCGGCATGAGCGGCGGCCGGCCCGACTGGCTGCGCGACGTGATGAACGAGTCGCTGGCGGCCGTCAACCAGGGCATGGACCTGCACGGCATCTGCCTGTTCCCGGCGGTGGACATGCCGGACTGGCACACCGGCGAGTGGCTGCACAACGGCATCTGCGACCTGGTGGACACGAATGGCGAGTTGCGCCGGGTGCCGCACCCGCCCTATGTGGCGGAACTGCGCCGCTGGCAAAAGGAGCTCAATCGCGTCACGGCGGTGGACGAGAGCCCGGCCAGCGACCCGGTGGAACTGCAGGACGTGGTGGATGCCGCCAAACGGCTGCGGCCCGAGCCGGACAGCGACTGGCATTGAGTGCGCGGCCGCGGGTAGGATGCGCCGCATGGACACCGACACGTTCACCAGGGTCAGCCTGGTCACCGGACCCGACGGCCGGGCCTGCTTCCAGGAAGACACCATCGCGCTGTCCGAAGGCTCGCCGCAGTCGCGCCTGTCGGCCTTGTTCACCAGCGGGGGCTGGCAGCTGCGCCGCAGCCCGGTGGGTTTCCGCAGCGCGCCGCATTGCTCCTCGCACAGGCAGTGGGTGTTCATCCTGGGCGGGCAGATGGAGATCGGGCTGGCCGACGGCAGCAGCCGGGTGTTCGGGCCGGGCGAGCACTTCTACTCGGCCGACCTGCTGCCGGCAGGCGCCACGTTCGACGCCGCGGTGCACGGCCACTGGAGCGCGCAGCGCGGCGCGGATCCGCTGGTGACGTTGTTCGTTCGAGGTTGATGCGTCATTCCCGCGCAGGTGACGCTTCAGCGTCATTCCCCGCGCAGGCGGGGATCCAGAAAGCACGCATGGCGTGCTCTCCCGGGAGCACTGGATCCCCGCCTGCGCGGGGATGACGGCCGTTATTTTCGGCTGCCGAAGATCGCGGTGCCCACGCGCACCAGGGTGCTGCCTTCGGCCACCGCGGCTTCGAGGTCGGCCGTCATGCCCATGGACAGGGTGTCCAGCGCCATCCCGGCCTCGTTCAATTGATCAAAAAGGGCTCTCGCCCGCGCGTGCACTGCGCATTGCGCTATGAAATCAGGAGCGGGGTCGGGCAGCGTCATCAAGCCCCTGAGTCTCAGGTTGGGAAGCTGCGCCACCGCTTGCGCCAGCGCCAGCGCTTCATCCGGCGCCACGCCGGCCTTGGTGGCGCCGCCGTCGATGTTCACCTGGATGCAGACCTGCAGCGGCGCCATGCCTTCGGGCCGCTGCTGCGACAGCCGCTGCGCGATCTTCAGGCGGTCCACCGTGTGCGCCCAGTGGAAGTGCTGCGCCACCAGCCGGGTCTTGTTGCTCTGGATCGGCCCGATGCAATGCCACTGGAGCGGCAGGTCGGCCAGCAAAGCCATCTTCTCCACCGCTTCCTGGATGTAGTTCTCGCCGAAGGCGCCCTGGCCCGCCGCGTGCGCCTCTCGCACCGCCTCGGGCCCGAAGGTCTTGGACACGGCCAGCAGCGTGACTTCGTTCACGGGGCGTTGCGCCCCCGCACAAGCGGCCGCGATGCGCTCGCGCACGCTCTGGAGGTTGTTACGAATCGTGGTCATAATCAACCGGCGGAATTGAACGACAAAGAGGGAATCCGTGGATATTACCCAGCTGCTGGCTTTCAGCGTCAAGAACAAGGCGTCCGACCTGCACTTGTCGGCCGGCTTGCCCCCCATGATCCGCGTGCACGGCGACGTGCGGCGCATCAACGTCGACGCGCTGGACCACAAGCAGGTCCACGGCATGGTGTACGACATCATGAACGACACCCAGCGCAAGAACTACGAAGAGTTCCTGGAGGTCGACTTCTCGTTCGAGATCGAAGGGCTGGCGCGCTTTCGCGTCAACGCCTTCAACCAGAACCGCGGCGCCGCGGCGGTGTTCCGGACCATTCCTTCCAAGATCCTGTCGCTCGAGCAGCTGAACGCACCCAAGATCTTCGGCGACCTGGCGCTCAAGCCGCGCGGCATGGTGCTGGTCACCGGACCGACCGGCTCGGGCAAGTCGACCACGCTGGCGGCGATGGTCAACTTCCTGAACGAAACCGAGTACGGCCACATCCTCACGGTGGAAGACCCGATCGAGTTCGTGCACGAATCCAAGAAGTGCCTGGTGAACCAGCGCGAGGTCGGACCGATGACCCTGTCGTTCGCCGCCGCGCTGAAGTCGGCGCTGCGCGAGGACCCGGACTGCATCCTGGTGGGCGAAATGCGCGACCTGGAAACCATCCGCCTGGCCATGACGGCGGCGGAGACGGGTCACCTGGTGTTCGGCACGCTGCACACCTCGAGTGCCGCCAAGACCATCGACCGGATCATCGACGTGTTTCCGGCCGACGAGAAGGAAATGGTCCGCGCCATGCTGTCGGAGTCGCTGCAGGCGGTGATCTCGCAGACACTGTGCAAGACCAAGGACGGCTCCGGCCGCGTGGCCGCTCACGAGATCATGCTGGGCACCTCGGCCATCCGCAACCTGATCCGCGAAGCCAAGGTGGCGCAGATGTATTCGGCGATCCAGACCGGCAACAGCTTCGGCATGCAGACGCTGGACCAGAACCTCACCGACCTGGTCAAGCGCAACATCATCAGCCCGGCGGAAGCGCGCAGCAAAGCGAAGATCCCCGAGAACTTCCCCGGCTAAGGAGGGATCATGGAACGCGATCAGGCCACCAAGTTCATCAACGACCTGCTCAAGCTGATGGTCAGCCGCAACGGCAGCGACCTGTTCATCACCGGCGACTTCCCGCCGGCGATGAAGGTGGACGGCAAGGTCACCAAGGTCTCGCCGCAGCCGCTGAACGCCGGCCACACCCTGGCGCTGGCCCGCTCGATCATGAACGACAAGCAGGCCTCGGAATTCGAGCGCACCAAGGAGTGCAACTTCGCGATCTCGCCGCCGGGCATCGGCCGCTTCCGCGTGAACGCGTTCGTCCAGCAGGGCAAGGTGGGCATGGTGCTGCGGGTGATCCCGCAGGTCCTGCCCACCATCGACAAGCTGGGCGTGCCGCAGGTGCTCAAGGAAGTGGTGATGGCCAAGCGGGGCCTGTGCATCCTGGTGGGCGCCACCGGCTCGGGCAAGTCGACCACGCTGGCCGCCATGATCGACTGGCGCAACGAGAACTCCTACGGCCACATCATCACGATCGAGGACCCGGTGGAATTCGTGCACCCGCACAAGAACTGCGTCGTCACGCAGCGCGAAGTGGGGCTGGACACCGACAGCTGGGAAGCGGCGCTCAAGAACACCCTGCGCCAGGCGCCCGACGTCATCCTCATGGGCGAGATCCGCGACCGCGAGACCATGGAGCACGCGGTCGCCTTCGCCGAGACCGGCCACCTGTGCATGGCCACGCTGCACGCCAACAGCGCCAACCAGGCGCTGGACCGGGTGATCAACTTCTTTCCTGAAGAGCGGCGCGCGCAGCTGCTGATGGACCTGTCGCTCAACCTCAAGGCCATGGTCTCGCAGCGCCTGGTGCCCAAGCAGGACGGCAAGGGCCGGCAGGCGGCGGTGGAGATCATGCTGAACACGCCGCTGATCAGCGACCTGATCTTCAAGGGCGAGGTGTCCGAGATCAAGGAGATCATGAAGAAGAGCCGCAACCTGGGCATGCAGACCTTCGACCAGGCGCTGTTCGACGCCTACGAGAACAACATCATCACCTACGAGGACGCGCTGCGCAACGCAGACTCGGTGAACGACCTGCGCCTGCAGATCAAGCTCAACAGCCAGCGCGCCAAGACCCAGGACCTGTCCTCGGGCACCGAGCACCTGGCCATCGTCTAGCCAGGGCTGCCGGCTACCGCGTCACCAGCACCGGCACCGGTGCCAGCCGGATGATCTGCTCGGCCCCGCTGCCCAGCAGCAGGCGGCTGGGCCCGCTGCGGCCGTGGGTGCCGACCACGATCAGGTCCGCGCCCCATTCGGACGCCGCTTTCGCCACCGCGTCGCCCAGGCGCGAGCCCATGCCCTGCAGGAACACCTGGTCGCAAGCCACGCCCGCGGCGTCGGCCGCGGATTGGGCCTTGCCCAGAATCTGCTTGCCGCTGTCCTGCAACGCGCCGAACAGCGCACCCGAGGAGCCCCCCGACGGATCCAGGCCCGGCATGTAGGCCGCCTGGTCCATGATGTGGACCAGGCGCAATCGCCCGCCGCTCTCGCGGGCCATCGCTATCGCGGTCGCCAGGGCATGGTCGGACGGCTCGCTGCCGTCGACCGGGACAAGGATCTGCTTGTACATGGGCACCTCCACAAGGGTGGTTCCATTGTGTCGTGTTGCGGCAGAATCCGGCCTCCACCACCGAGGACTCCCGCCATGCCGAGCACCCATCCTAAAACTTACGAATCCACTGCGTCCCGCAAGGTCGCGTTCCTCGGCCTGGGTGTCATGGGCTTTCCAATGGCCGGGCACCTCGCCCTGGCCGGGCATGACGTGACCGTCTACAACCGCAGCGCGGCCAAGGCCCAGGCCTGGACGGGCGAGTTCAAGGGCCGCGCGGCACCCACGCCGCGCGAAGCGGTGGCCGGCTGCGACTTCGTGTTCTGCTGCGTGGGCAATGACCAGGACCTGCGTTCGGTGGTGCTCGGCCCGGAGGGCGCGCTGGCCGGCATGAAGAAGCAGTCCGTGTTCGTGGACCACACCACGGCCTCGGCCGACGTGGCGCGCGAGCTGTCCGCGGCCGCCGCCGCGCAGGGCGTGCAGTTCGTCGACGCGCCGGTCTCGGGCGGGCAGGCCGGCGCGCAGAACGGGATGCTGACCGTGATGTGCGGCGGCGATGCGCCCGCGTTCGAGGCGGCCCGGCCGGTGGCGATGGCATTCTCGCGCGCGTTCACCTTGTTCGGCGGCAGTGGCGCGGGCCAGCTGGCCAAGATGGTCAACCAGATCGCGATCGCCGGGCTGGTGCAGGGCTTGTCCGAGGCCATCGCCTTCGGGCAGCGCGCCGGCCTCGACATGGAGCAGGTGCTGGAAGTGATCGGCAAGGGAGCGGCGCAGAGCTGGCAGATGGACAACCGCGGCAAGACCATGATCGCCGGCAAGTTCGACTTCGGCTTCGCGGTCGACTGGATGCGCAAGGACCTGGGCCTGGTGCTCCAGGAGGCCAGGCGCAACGGCGCCCGGCTGCCGGTCACGGCGCTGGTGGACCAGTTCTATGCGGACGTGCAGGGCATGGGCGGCCAGCGCTGGGACACGTCGTCCTTGATCAAGCGATTGAAGTAGACACAGGACTGTCATTCCCGCGCAGGCGGGAATCCAGTGCGTGGGTGCAGCACGCTGCGCGTGCGTTCTGGGTCCCCGCCTGCGCGGGGATGACGCCGGCGGCGTCACCTGCGCGGGGATGACGCCGGCGGCGTCACCTGCGCGGGGAGGACGCCGCTCGTTACCTGCGCAGCGTCATCTGCTGCAGTTCCTGCTCGCTGATGATCTCGAACACGCGCACCACGCGCTGGACGCCGCCCACGGTGCGGGCGATCTGGGTGGCGCGGTCGGCTTCGCGCTGGGTGACCCGGCCCATCAGGTAGACCGTTCCGCGTTCCGTCACCACGCGGAACGCGGACGCCGACAACTGCCGGTCGTCGACGAAGGAGGCGCGCACCTTGCCGGTGGTCAGCGTGTCGGCCGAGCGCTGGGCGATGCTGGAGTTGCCCATCACGGCGAGCTCGTTGACGATGGCCTTGACGTTCTCCACCTGGGACACGATCTGCTGGGCCTGCTGCTTGTCGGCTTCGCTGGGCACTTCGCCCGTGAGCAGCACCTGGCGGTTGTAGCTGGTGATGCTGATGTGGCTGCGCGGGCCCAGCGTGTCCCGGATGCGGGCGCCGGCGCGCAGCTCGATGCCCTCGTCTTCCAGCTGGGCGCCGGAGGTTCGCCGGTCGATGGCCACCAGGGTGCCCACGGCCGCGCCGCCCAGCAGCAGCGGCGCGCAGCCGGCGAGCGAACCCAGGCCCATGGCCATGGCCAGCGCGGCGGGAATCAGGGTGCGTAGCGTTCTCATGTCGTGGGCTCCTGTTCTCCCAGCAGTTGCGCGTCCACGCCGTCGCAGATGCAGTGCAGCGCGAGGATGTGGACTTCCTGGATGCGCGCCGTGCGCTCGTGCGGAACGCAGATGTGCACATCGGTCTCGCGCAGCACCTGCCCCATCTTGCCGCCGCCACGGCCGGTGAAGGCAACGACGGTCATCTCACGTTCGTGTGCGGCCGCTACCGCGGCCAGAATGCTGGCCGAGTTGCCGCTGGTGGTCAGCGCCACCAGCACGTCCCCGGCCTGGCCGAGCGCCCGCACCTGCTTGGAAAAAACGTGCTCGTAGCCGTAGTCGTTGGCCACGGCCGTGAGGATCGAGGTGTCGGTGGTCAGCGAGATCGCGCCGAGCTCGGGCCGCTCGCGCTCGAAACGGCCGACGAACTCGGCCGAGAAATGCTGGGCGTCGGCGGCCGAACCGCCGTTGCCGCAGGCCAGCACCTTGCCGCCGCTGGTGACGCAGGCCAGCACGGCCTGCACCGCCGCCGCGATCGGCTTGCTCAGCGATTGCGCGGCCTGGTACTTGAGGTCGGCGCTGTCGATGAAATGCTGTTGGATGCGTTGTTCGAGCATGGCCGGGGATGATAACCGGGGGGTACTTGACCTTGAAGGCTCAGCTGGCATCGAAGGCCGCGCGCAGCCACTGGACGCCGGCCCCTTCCACGCACACCACATCGAAGCGGCAGGGCGGCGGGCTGCCCAGCCGCATCAGGTAGTGCCGCGCCGCGAACACGATGCGGCGCTGCTTGGCGGCGCTGACGCTGGCAGCGGCGCCGCCGAAAGCCTTGCCCGAGCGGCGGCGCACCTCGACGAACACCAGCGTGCCGCCGGGCTCGCGCATCACCAGGTCGATCTCGCCGCCGCCGCGGCCGGGCGTCCGATAATTGCGCTGCACCAGGCGCAAGCCGGCCGCCAGCAGATGGGCCAGCGCCTGGCTCTCGGCGGCGTCGCCGGCAGCCTTGGTCGTGAGTCGTGTCGCATTGGCGTTCACCGAAAGTCCCCCTTGAGCCCTTCTTTTGCTTCCGTCCTGGCTGCCGCCCGTGAGGCGGCGGGCCCGCAGCATTATCCGCAGGGCGCCCTCTACGTCGTGGCCACGCCGATCGGCAACCTGGCGGACATCAGCTTGCGCGCGCTGCACGTGCTGGCGCTGGCGGACGTGGTGGCCTGCGAGGACACGCGGCACACCCAGGCGCTGCTGCGCGCGTACGGCATCGACCGGCCCACGGCCCAGCTGGTCGCGCTGCACCAGCACAACGAAGCTGAGGCGGCGCAGCCGCTGGTGCAGCGGCTGCAGGCCGGCCAGCGCGTCGCCTATGCCAGCGACGCGGGCACGCCCGCCGTCAGCGACCCGGGTGCCAGGCTGGTGGCGGCGGTGCAGGCGGCCGCCCTGCGCGTGGTGCCGATCCCAGGCGCCAGCAGCGTGACGGCCCTGCTCAGTGCGGCGGGTGCGGTCGAGGAGGGCGGCTTCGTCTTTCGCGGCTTCCTGCCGGCCAAGGCAGGCGAGCGCGAAGCCGCCGTGCAGGAACTCGCTCAGCAAGCGCGAGCGGTGGTGCTGCTGGAAGCGCCGCATCGCATCGAGGCGCTCGCGCAGTCGCTGGCGGTGCTGGGTGCGAGGCCGGTGACGCTGGGGCGCGAGTTGACCAAGCAGTTCGAGCAGATCGCCACCTTGCCTTGCGACGGTGTGCCGGGATGGCTGGCGGCCGATCCGCAGCGGCTGCGCGGCGAGTTCGCCCTGGTGCTGCATGCCGCGCCGCAGCCCGCCGCGGCTGGGGACGAGGAGCGCGTGCTCAAGCTGCTGCTGGCCGAGCTGCCGCTCAAGACCGCGGTGAAGCTGGCGGCCGAGATCACGGGCGGCTCGCGCAACGCGCTGTACGAACTCGCGCTGCAGTTCAAACGCCCTGGATTGCCGCCCGCGCCGCAATGACAGGTTCATTGCCGGCGGCATCCCCGCGCCGGCGGGAATCCGGTGCTTCGGTTCTTCAGATCGCCAGCGGATCCACGTCCACGGCCCACCGGATCACGCCCTTCTCGCGGGTGGCGTGCAGCACGGGGTGCCAGGCGGCCAGGAAGCGCTGCAGGGCGGTGCGCGACGCACTCTCGACCACCATCTGGGCGCGCTCCACATTGGCCACGCGTTGGAGGGTCATCGGGACGGGTGAGTAGATCGTGACCTGCGCTTCATCCGCCAGCGCCACCACCGCCTCCCGGGCCCGAAAGAGGTAGGCCTGCGCGGCGTCCTGCGTCCGTGCATCGGCGCGCACCAGCGCGTGGAACGCGAACGGCGGCATGCCGGCCTGCTCGCGTTCGGCCAACTGCTGCGCGGCGAAAGCGGGGTAGTCGTGCCGCCGCAAGGCGGCGAACAGGGGATGCGCCGGGTGCCAGGTCTGCACCCACATCTGGCTGGCCCCGGACTGCGCCGCGTCGCGGCCGGCGCGGCCTGCCGCCTGCATCAGCAGGCTGAAGAGGCGCTCGGGCGCGCGAAAGTCGCTGGAGAACAGCGCCGAGTCGGCGTTCACCGCCGCCACCAGCGTGATGCGGCGGAAGTCGTGGCCCTTGGTCACCATCTGCGTGCCGACCAGCACGTCCACCTCGCCCGCATGCACCTGCGCGAGCTGGGCTTGGAGCGAGCCCTTCAGCCGTGTGCTGTCGGCGTCCATGCGCGCAATGCGCACGGGCCCGCCTCGCGGGGAGCGCGTGTGCGCCAGCAACTCGGCCAGGTGTTCTTCCAGCCGCTCGGTGCCCCGGCCGAGCGGCGCGATGTCCAGGTTGCCGCAGGCAGGGCAGCCGCGCGGCACCCGTTCGGCCAATCCGCAGTGATGGCACCGCAGCGTGCGGTCCGCCTTGTGGAACACGCGGTAAGCGCTGCAGTTCGGGCACTCGCTTTTCCAGTCGCAAGCCGTGCAGGCCAGCACCGGCGCGTAGCCGCGGCGGTTCAGGAACACCAGCGACTGCTCGCCCCGGGCGATGCGTTCCTGCAGCGCGGCCACCAGCGGGGGCGAGAACACCGTGCTGCGCGGCTGGTGGTTCATGTCCACCAGCTTGACCTGCGGCAGCTGCCCCTGGCCCACGCGCGCCGGCATCTCCAGCCGCCGGTAGCGGCCTTTCTCGCCGGCATGCCAACTCTCCAGAGAGGGCGTGGCGGAGCCGAGCAACACCTTGGCGCCCTCGAGCCTGCCGCGGTAGACGGCCAGGTCGCGCGCCGAGTAGCGGGCGCCGTCCTGCTGCTTGTAGCTGGGGTCGTGCTCCTCGTCGACCACGATCAGCCGCAGCCGCGGCATCGAAGCGAACACCGCCATGCGGGTGCCCAGCACGATGCGGGCAGCGCCCGCGTGGGCCGCGAGCCAGGCTTTCAGGCGCTGCGGATGCGTCATGCCGCTGTGCAGGGCGACCACCGCTGCCGCGCCGAACCGTTCCACGAAGCGGGCCTGCAGCTGCGGCGTCAGGTTGATCTCGGGGACCATCACCAGGGCCTGGGCCCGCGGGTCCTGTTGCAGCAGGTTGCGCACCGCTTGCAGGTAGACCTCGGTCTTGCCGCTGCCGGTGGCGCCGAACAGCAGGAACGGCCCCGGCTGCGTTTCGAAGTCCTGCAGCGCCCGTTGCTGCTCGGGCGTCAGGGGCGGTGCCGTGCCGGTGGGCGCGGCCCCGCCCGCCGCCTCGGTGCGCTTGAGCCGGCGCTGCAACTGGACTGCATCCAGGTCGCGCAGCTGCGGCGGCAGCGCCGCCAGCGCGACCTCTCCCAGGCTGCGCTGGTAGTACTGCGAGGAAAAAGTAACGAGCTGTCGCCAGCCCGCGGCAAGCGGCTCGATGCCCGCCAGCGCGCCGGCGACCGACTTGAGCTCCAGCCCAGGTTCCTCCTGGAGCCGGTCGGCCGGCGGGTCCCAGACGACGCCCAGCACCTCGCGCTTGCCCAGAGGTACTCGCACCAAGGTCCCGGGCGCGAGTGCCAGCTCACTTCCATAGCTCAGCGGCCCGGCGACGGTGCTGTGCGCAGGGGTGGGAACGACAACGGCGAGCCGGTGCGACATGAAAAGCGGTCGTTAGCGGTAACTCTTGAGGCGAACTTGCGAAACGAGCCTCAAGTCGTTGATTTCAAAGCGCTTTGACACTATCCCTGTTTTCTGTGGATAACTTTGTTGATAGCCGTCGCGCGCCCGGTCCCAAGGCCTCAGAAATCAAGGCTTTGGCTGGAATGCCCGAAAAAAGGGCGCACCCGCAAACCTATAAAAATCAACGACTTGCGTGCGCTATGGCTTTTGTAGCGAAACGCGGGCGGATCAACGTCTTTGCGTGCGCCGCAGCACGGATTTTGTGCATAAGTCAAGCCATTGACATCCGCCCCATCCGCTGTCAGCTAGGGAACTCCCTGATGACTTGCGCCGCCTTCAAGTATTGCCGCGCTGGCGGCGTGAATGGGCATGCACCGCTTCCACCAGCACCTGCACATGCTCCGGCGGGGTGTGCTGGCTGATGCCATGGCCGAGGTTGAAGATGTGGGTCGGTCCGGTGCCGGTCCCCTGGTGCGGGCTCCCGAAGCTGTCGAGCACCGCCCGGGCTTGCGCCTGGACCTGCTCGGGCGGCGCGAACAGCACGTTGGGGTCCAGGTTGCCCTGCAGCGCCTTGGCGCCGCCCACCAGTTGCCGCGCCTGCCCGAGGTTCACGGTCCAGTCGACGCCCAGCACCTCGCAGTCGAGCTGGCCCATGGCTTGCAGCCACAGCCCCCCGCCCTTGGTGAAAACGATTCGGGGAATGGTCTGGCCTTCGTGCTCGCGCTTGAGCCTGGCCAGCACCCGCGCGGTGTAGGCCAGGCTGAACTCATGGAACGCCGCGTCGGCCAGCACGCCGCCCCAGCTGTCGAACAGCATGACGGCCTGCGCGCCGGCCTCGATCTGCGCGTTGAGGTAGGCCGCGACAGCCTCCGCATTCACCTGCAGCATGCGGTGCATCAGGTCCGGGCGGCTGTAGAGCATGGTCTTGACCAGCCGGTAATCGTCCGAGCCCTGGCCCTCCACCATGTAGCACGCCAGCGTCCACGGGCTGCCGGAAAAGCCGATCAGCGGCACCCGGCCGCCCAGCGCGCGGCGGATCGAGGTGACCGCGTCGAACACGTAGCGCAGCTTGTCCATGTCGGGCACGGCCAGCGCGTTCACGGCGGCCTCGTCGCGCACCGGCGAGGCAAAGCGCGGGCCCTCGCCCAGCGCGAAGCTCAGTCCCAGGCCCATCGCATCCGGCACCGTCAGGATGTCCGAGAACAGGATCGCGGCGTCCAGGGCGTAACGCTCCAGCGGCTGCAGCGTGACCTCGGTGGCGAAGTCCACGTTGGTGGCCAGGCCCATGAAACTGCCCGCCCGCGCACGGATCTGCCGGTACTCGGGAAGGTAGCGGCCGGCCTGGCGCATCAGCCACACCGGCGTGTGCGGCGTCGCGAGCCGCTGGCAGGCCCGCAGGAAGCTGTCGTTGCGAAGCGGAGCAAAAGTCATCGGTCGATTGTCGCCGCTCCTATGATCGGAGCATGAGCGGCACGTTCGAGCAAGCCAGGGCGTTTTTCCTGCGCGGTCTGGACCATTACCAGGCCGGCGAATTCGACGCCGCCGAACGGCAGTTCAGTGCCTCGCTGGCCCTGGTGCCCGGCCGCGTGTCCACGCTGACCAACCTGGGGGCCACCCGGCTCAAGCTGGGGCAGCCCGCGTCCGCGCTCGAGTTGCTGGACCAGGCGGTGGCGCACGAGGCCGACAACGCCGAGGCCTGGGGGCACCGCGCCACGGCTCTGGCCGAACTCGGGCGCCTCGAGCAGGCCTTGCCGGCCGTGGAGAAGGCGCTGGAACTCGACCCCCGGGTCGGCCAGGCCTGGAGCCTGCGCGGCAGCCTGCTGCGCGACCTGGGCCGGCCCGGTGAGGCCGCGCCCTGCTTCGAGCGCGCGATCGAGCACGGCGCCGATCCCGAGCTGAACCGCTACTTCCTCGCCGGCGTGGCGCAGGGCTCGGCGCCTGCGGCCCCGCCTCGCCACTACGTGCAGCAGCTCTTCGACGGCTATGCCGGCGAATTCGACCGGCACCTGGTGGACGTGCTGCGCTACCGCGCGCCGCAGGTCCTGGTGCAGGGGCTGCAGGCACGGCGTTTCGAGAACGCGCTGGACCTGGGCTGCGGCACCGGCCTGTGCGGTCCTCTGCTGCGCCCGCTGGCGCAGCGGCTGGAAGGCATCGACCTGTCCGCGAAGATGGTGCGGCAGGCGCAGGCCACGGGCGCGTACGACCAGGTCTCGCAGGCCGACCTGGTCGAGCATCTCGCGGCGACGCCGCGGCGCCACGACCTGCTGGTGGCCGCCGACGTCTTCATCTACGTGGGCGCGCTCGATGCGGTGTTCGCCGGCGCCCGGCGCGTGCTCCAGCCCGCTGGCGTGTTCTGCTTCTCGCTCGAAGCGGCCGGCGACGACGAGGGCCTGGTGCTGCGGCCCAGCCTGCGGTATGCCCATTCCGAGCGTTACATCCGGATGCTGGCCGAGGAACACGGTTTCGCCGCTGAAACCTGGGCCCGGCATCCAGTGCGGGAAGATCAGGGCAAGCCCATTGCCGGCTTGTTTGCCTGGCTCGTCAAACGCTGATTCCGGCTGCTGCCGGGCACATCGCTTGCCCCCTTCGAGCGGGGGAAAACACACTGCCGCATCGCCCTACAACAAGGAGAGAACGTTTTGGATTTCGCCTACCCCAGGCCGCAGCTGCAACGCGCCCAATGGACTTGCCTGAACGGAACCTGGCGCTTCCGCTACGACGACAAGCGGGCCTTTTCGCGCCCGGAGGAGATCGAGCACTGGCCGCAGCAGATCACGGTGCCTTTCCCGCCCGAATCCCGCGCCAGCGGCATCGCCGACCTGGGTTTCCATCCCGTGTGCTGGTACCAGCGCGACTTCGACATCAAGCCCGGCAAGGACCGGGTCTTCCTGCGCTTCGGCGCGGTCGACTACGCTGCGAAGGTGTGGGTCAACGGGCAGCTCGCGGCCACCCATGAGGGCGGCCATACGCCGTTCTCGGCGGACATCACCGGAATGCTCGATGCGTCCGGCCGCCAGACCGTCACCGTGCGCGCCGAGGACGATCCGCACGAGCTGACCAAGCCGCGCGGCAAGCAGGACTGGCAGCTGGAGCCACACTCGATCTGGTATCCGCGCACCACCGGCATCTGGCAGACGGTGTGGCTCGAGCGCGTGCCGCGCACCTATATCGACAAGATCCGCTGGACGCCGCGCACCGAGGGTTTCCAGATCGGCTTCGAGGTGCGAATCCGCGGCGACGAGGTGGACGACCTCTCCGTCGAAATCAGCCTCAACCATGGCGAGCGGCTGCTGGCCCGCGACCGCTACCAGGTGGTGGACGGCGAGGTCGACCGGTTCATCGTGCTGTCGGACCCGGGCATCGACGACTTCCGCAACGAGCTGTTGTGGAGCCCGGAGCGGCCGACCCTGCTGGACGCGCGCATCCGGCTGATGCGCGGCAACGACGTGCTGGACGAATTCACTTCCTACACCGCCCTGCGTTCGGTGCACATCCTGCGCGACCGCTTCATGCTCAACGGGCGCCCGTACGTGCTGCGGCTGGTGCTGGACCAGGGCTACTGGCCCGACACGCTGCTGGCCGCGCCGGGCGACGCCGCGCTGCGCCGCGACGTCGAGCTGGCCAAGGCCATGGGCTTCAACGGCGTGCGCAAGCACCAGAAGATCGAGGACCCGCGCTACCTGTACTGGGCCGACAAGCTGGGGCTGCTGGTGTGGGAAGAGATGCCCTCGGCCTACCGCTTCACCCGCACCGCCATCAAGCGGACGGTGCGCGAGTGGACCGAAGCCATCGACCGGGACTACAGCCATCCGTGCGTGATCGTCTGGGTACCCTTCAACGAGTCCTGGGGCGTGCCCGAGCTCACTGCCGTGCGCGAACAGCGCCACGCGGTGGAAGCGCTGTACCACCTGACCAAGACGCTGGACGCCACGCGCCCGGTGATCGGCAACGACGGCTGGGAATCCAGCGCCACCGACATCATCGGCATCCACGACTACGACAACAACAGCGGCCACATGCGGCAGCGCTATGGCGCGGAGATCCCGCCCGACCAGCTGTTCGACCGGCGGCGGCCCGGCGGGCGCGTGCTCACCCTGGACGGGTACCCGCACCGCGGGCAGCCGATCATGCTCACCGAGTTCGGCGGCATCGCCTTCCAGAACAAGCTCGAACCCGGCGTCAAGAAGATCTGGGGCTACACCCGGGCGCAGACCGAGGAAGAATTCGCCAGCCTCTACGAGGAGCTGCTCGACACGGTGATCCACACGGCCCTGTTCAGCGGCTTTTGCTACACGCAGTTTGCCGACACCTACCAGGAGGCCAACGGGCTGCTCAATGCCGACCGGTCGCCCAAGATCCCGCTGGAGCGGATTCGCGCCGCCACCACCGTGTCGCGCACCTGGATCCCGGGAGCGCTCTGATGCACCGCCTCGAGCTCACCAAGCCGGACGGCCGGCAGCTCACGCTCTATGCGCGGCAGCCGATCGGATCATCCCCGCCCGCGCCCAGCCCCTTTCCGGAGCCGCTCAACGCGGCCCCCCATCTGCGCTGGCACCCCCTGCGCGGCGAATGGGTGACCTACGCCGCCTACCGGCAGGGGCGCACCTTCCTGCCGCCGCCGGAATACAACCCGCTGGCCGCCACCGTCAGCGCCGACAACCCGACGGAGGTGCCCTCGGGCGCGTGGGATGTAGCCGTGTTCGACAACCGCTTCCCCTCGCTGGGCGCCGCGCCCGGCTCGCCGCCTGCGCCGGCGCTGATCGTGCCGACGGCCGCGGCCGCGGGCGCCTGCGAGGTGGTGGTGTTCACGCAGGACCCGCAGGGATCGCTGGGGCGGCTGCCGCTGGACCATATCGAGCTGCTGCTGCGGGTCTGGGGCGACCGGACCGAGCGGCTGGGCGCACGCGCGGACATCGAGTACGTGCTGCCGTTCGAGAACCGCGGCGCGGAAGTGGGCGTTACGCTGCACCACCCGCACGGGCAGATCTATGCCTACCCGGTCGTGCCGCCCGTGCCGGCGCGGATGCAGCAGGTGGCGCGGGAGCACCACGCGGAACGCGGCCGCGGCCCGCTGGACACGTTGATCGAGAAGGAATGCGAGTCGGGTGAGCGCGTGCTGTACCAGGGCGAGCACGCGGTGGCTTTCGTGCCGGTCTGCGCCCGCTACCCCTACGAAGTCTGGGTGGCGCCGATCCGGCCGACCCCGGGATTCGCCCAGCTCGATCCGGCGCAGCGCGCCGACCTGGCGCGCGCGCTCAAGACGGTCCTGCTGAAGTACGACGGGCTCTGGGACCGCCCACTGCCTTACCTGATGGCGTGGTACCAGGCGCCCACGGACGGGCAGCCCCATCCCGAATCGCACCTGCATGCCCAGATCTACCCCCCTTACCGCACGCGCGACCGGCTCAAGTACCTCGCTGGCACCGAGATCGCGGCAGGGCTGTTCGCGATGGATGCGCTGCCGGAGGAAAAGGCCCGGGAGCTGCAACAGGTGGAGGTCAAGCTCGCATGAATCCGCAATTCGAGTCCCTGTTCGGCGCCCCGCCGCAGGCCTGCGCCCAGGCGCCGGGCCGGGTGAACCTGCTGGGTGAGCACACCGACTACAACGACGGCTTCGTGCTGCCGGTGGCCATTCCGCAGCAGACCCGCGTTGCCATGCGGCGCAACGGGCAGGCGGAGTTCCGGCTGCACGCCGCGGAACTGGGCAGTGCGGTGAGCTTCACGCTCGAGGGGCGACCGAACGAGCATTTCGCGTCCTATGTCTACGGGTGCCTGCGCCTGGTGCAGGAACACATGTCTTCGTCATTGCCGCGGAGGCGGGACTCCAGTGCGTCGAATGCGCACGTCCCGGATCCCCGCCTTGGCGGGGACGACGGCATTCCGGGCCTGGACATCTACGTCACGTCCGAGGTACCCATGGGCGTGGGCCTGTCTTCCAGCGCGGCGCTGGAGGTTGCCACCCTGCGCTGCCTGCGGCAACTGCTGGACATCGAGCTGGACGACGTGCGTGTGGCCCAGCTGGCGCAGCGGGCCGAGATCGAGTTCGCGGGCGTGCGCTGCGGGATCATGGACCAGATGGCTTCCAGCCTGGCCGACACCACCCGGGCCTTGCTGCTGGACACGCGCTCGCTGGAGCGGCGGCCGGTGCCGCTGCCGGCGGGCAGTGCCGTGCTGGTGCTGGATTCCGGCGTGGCGCGGTCGCTGGCCACCAGCGGCTACAACGAACGGCGCGCCGAGTGCGAGGAGGCGGCCCGGCTCATGGGAGTGGCCTCGCTGCGCGAGGTGGAGCACCTGGAACGGCTGGAAGGCCTGCCGGACCGGCTGATGCGCCGCGCGCGCCACGTGTTCACCGAAAACGCCCGCGTGCTCAAGGCCGTCGATTGCACGACACCGCAAGCTTTCGGCGAACTGATGAACGCATCGCATGCCAGCCTGCGCGACGACTACGAGGTGTCGACGCCGGAGCTGGACCAGCTGGTCGCCTTGTTGCAGGCGCAGCCCGGCGTCCATGGTGCTCGGCTGACCGGCGCCGGCTTCGGGGGCGCTTGTGTGGCGCTGTGCGCCGAGGAATCCGTCCACCAGGTGGCCGCACCGGTCCTGGAGGCGTACCGCAAGACCGGGCAGCAGGGGCGCCAGCTGGTGCCGGCGGTCAGCTGACCATGCGCGCGCTGCTGTTCGCATCGGCCCTGTGCGCATCCGCGGCCTCGGCGCAGGTGACCCCGGCCGAGCCGTTCGGCGGCCGTCCGTTCGGCGCGCCCGCCGCGGCTCCGGTGCCGGCCCCCGCTGCCGCACCGCTGCCGGCGCCGCTGCCGGCGCCCGCACCGAACTGGTCTGCTGCGCAAGCTGCGCCGGTGCTGCCGCAGCCGCAGGTGCAGCCCCAGCCTTTGCCACCGCCGGCGCCCGTGTCAGTCGCACCACCGCATCCCATGCCGCCACCGACGGCGTCCCCGATGGGCGCGGGACGCGGACCGATGCCGCCGATGCCCATGCCTGCGGCCGCGCCCCAGCAGCCCATCAGGGGGCTGCCCGCGGGGGCTCCGCCGCTGGTGATCAGCGGGGGCGTGTATTCCGCCAACCCCGCCCAGCGCATGCTGATCGTGAACGGGCAGGTGTGGCGCGAGGGCGCGGACCTGGGCTCCGGCGTGGTGCTGCAACAGGTGACGCCGGACGGCGCGGTGCTGGGCTTTCGCGGCGCGAGCTACAGCGTGTTCTTCTGAGACAGGTGCAGGAACCGGTCCAGGATGTGGAAGTGGTCGTCCAGGAACTGGTCTTCCATCGCGGGCAGCTGCGCCAGCGGCACCCATTCCGCCGCTGCCGCATCGTCCGCGCCTTCCACGCGGGACAGCGGCCGCTCGCCCAGGTCGAAGTAGTGGGCGTGCGTGATGACGCGGCCACGCTGGCTGCGGCGCGGATGGTCGAACACCTGCACGCCGCGCAGCGCTGACCGCATCTGCGCGGCGTCGAGCCCGAACCGGGTCTCTTCCACCAGTTCGCGCACGGCCGATTCGTAGACGCTCTCGCTCGGCTCCAGGAACCCGCCCGGCAACGCGCGCAGGCCCTTGCCGGGCTGGCGGCCACGCCGGATCAGCAGCACATGCCCGGCGGTGCGCACCACCACATCCACGGTGACCAGCACCACCGGGTAGGGCGCCACCGACCAGGCCTTTTTCTCCAGGGCGATCTGCTGCCACTCCTCGCGCAGCCGCTGGTACTCGGCCGAGCCCACCCAGCTCGCCAGCCACTCGCGCGTGCCGGCGGGCACCTGCGCGCTCACGGCCGCCAGGGCCGCCTGCGCATCCGGCGCCGAAAAGAGGCTGCTCTCGATGTCGGCTGTGCCGCCGGCGGCCGCGACCATCACTGCGGTGCCGTCCTGGCTGTGGCGCGAGACCGCGTGCTGGATCTCCTGTGCGGTGCGCTGCGCGTCGTAGCGTTCGCGCAGCGGCTCGATATAAAGGCGCGCGCTCGCGGCTTCGCCCAGCGCGTTGCGGATCAGGTCGGCCCGCTCTTCCCAGGAAAACGGAAGGCGCGCCGAGCGGGCCTGGAACGCCGAGCCGATCAGTACCAGGCAGGCCGGTGCCTGCGCCAGCGCCTGCCGCAGCACGGCGACATCGGCTTCGTTCACGAAGGCGAAATCGCCTACGCAGGCTGCGAGCGCGGGTCCCGGGCTCATCCGCGCTGCAGGGCCTGCAGCACGCCGTCGAGCTGCTGAGGCGACCAGTCCGCCGAGGGCGCGGGCTCGCACAGGTAGATTTCCCCGGCCGGCCGCCCGGTCACCCGCAGCCCGGCGGAGCGCAGCATGGCCTCGCAGCCTGCGTGGTTGGCTACCCACCAGTTGGTGGGATCCCCGGCGAAGCGGTGCTCGATGAACGCCATCTTGGGCCAGCCCGGATCCAACAGCGGCTGGCGGTCCTCGATGGGATGGTCGGCCGTGTCGGTGCAGACGGTGTCGCCGGGCAGGGTGAGTGTCTGGAACACCATCAGCTTGCGCGTGAGGCGCGCCAGCAGGTCCAGCGCCAGCAGCGGGTAGCGCAGGTGGTAGAACACGCCCATGAACCAGACCAGGTCGAACTGCTCCGTCCAACCGGCCACGTCATAGACGCTCAGCTGGCGGAACTCCACCCGCTTGTCCAGCCCGAACTGCACCGCGGCCCACCGGGCCTGCGCAAGGTACAACGGCTCGTGGTCGATGGCCACCACGCTGGCGCCCCGACGGGCCAGCTCGAAGCTGTAGAAGCCCGCGTTGCACCCCACGTCGAGCACGCGCCAGCCGCTCAGGTCCTGCGGCAGGTGGCCGGCGATGTCCAGCCACTTGAAGCGGGGGAAGTCGCCGCCAATGAAGTGATCCGGCGCGGTCTGCACGCCGCCGGGCAGGTGCAGGTTGTGGAACCAGGGTCCGAGCGCGTCGATCTGCTGCTGCAGGTCGGGCGCGGCACCAGGACGCGGGGAAGTCATGACGGCATCGCTCATGAGGTGGCCTCCTCCAGCAAATCCAGGGCGTAGGCTTCCAGCTGCTCGGCGCGATGCGCCGCCGTGTGCTCGGCCAGGATGCGCCCGCGGGCGCGCTCGGCCAGGCGCAGGCGTTCGTCTTCGCCCCAGTGCCGCAGCACCTCCAGCGCGTCGGCGGTGGTGTCGGCCAGCACGATCTCCCGGCCGGGCACCAGCAGCTCCTCGATGCCGCGCCAGCGGTCGCTCAGGATCGGCGTGCCGCAGGCGGCGGCTTCGAACAGGCGCACGCTGGGCGACCAGCCGGCCTGGACCATGTCGGCCCGGGTGATGTTGAGCGTCCAGCGCTGGCTGTTGTAGAAGGCCCGGTGCTCGGCCGGCGGCAGGTGCGGCTGGTACTCGACGTTCCCGGGCCAGGCGATGTCCGCGGGGTACTGGGGCCCGGCGACGATGAAGCGTCCCTGGGCGTGCTGGCGCGCCGCCTCGAGCAGCAGCCGCTCGACGCCGGGCTGCCGGTCGTCGCTGTAGGTGCCCATGTAGCCCAGGTCCCAGCGCAGCGGCTGTGCGTCCGGGTGGTAGAGGGTCGGGTCCACCGAGCAATAGAACCGGCGCGCCCGCGGCGAGCCGAACTCCTGCTCCAGCCGCTGCAGCGTGGGCCCGCCGGTGAAGGACAGGTACAGGTCGTAGCCGGCGATCTGGCGCGGCGCCAGGTAATCGTGTTCGCCGCGCCCCAGCCGCGCCAGCGTGACCGGCGTGTCGATGTCGTAGAACGCCGTGGCGCCGCGGGCGGTCTGCTGCACCCAGTCGCCCACCTCCACGCCTTGCGGAACGAAGGACCCCACGACCACCAGGTCCGCGCCCCGCACCTCGGCCTCGAAGCGCTCCTGCAGGTCGGCTACGCCCTGGTACAGCTCGGTGCGGCCATAGGGCGGCCGGGCCAGGTCGCGGTTCTGCGCGTACCAGGGCTGGTCGCGTTCCAGGAACAGCAGGTCATGGCCGCGCGCGACCAGTTCGCGCACCAGCCCGCGGTAGGTGGTGGCGTGGCCGTTGCCCCACGAGGAAGTGATCGACAGGCCGAGGATGACGATGCGCAACTTGCCGCTCATGCCGTCGCCTCCAGCGGTTCGAGTTCGCGGCCTTCGAGCACCGCGTCCAGCTGGGCCGCCCGGTGCGCGTAGGTGTGCTGCGCCAGCACGCGGGCATAGGCGGCGCGGCCGATCCGCCGCGCCGCTTCCGTGTCCAGGGCTCGGACATGTTCCGCGACCTCCTGGCCGCTGCGGGCCACCAGCATCTCGGCGCCCGGCTCGAAGAACAGCTCCAGCCCTTCCCACGCGTCGGTGATCAGGCAGGCGGCCGCGCCGGCGGCCTCGAACACCCGGGTGGCGGGTGAGAAGCCGTACCGGGCCATGCTTTCGCGGCTGATGTTCAGCACCGCCCGGGGCGTGCAGTTGAACGCGTTGTGGTCGGCCGTGTAGACGTGCCCGAGGTATTGCACGTTGGCGGGCATCGGCTTGTCCTGCCAGCCGCTGCCGCCCAGCAGCATGCGGTGCGAAGGCAGCAGTTCGGCGGCGCGCAGGAAGAACTCTTCCACCCGCGCTTCGCGATCCGGCAAGCGGTTCCCCAGGAAGCCGAGGTCGCCCTCGAAGCGGGCCACCGGCTCGACCGGAAAATGGGTGCTCGGGTCCAGAGCGTTGTAGATCGGCACGCAGTCGCGCGCGCCCAGGGCCAGGTAGGCCTGGCGCACGGGTTCACCGCCGCCATAAGTCAGCACCAGGTCGTAGCGCGGCACCAGGGCGCGCAGGGAATCCGCGGCGTCACCCTGCATGCGGTCCAGCGTGGCGGGAGCATCGACGTCCCAGAACACGACGCGGGTGCCGGCCCCCTGCAGCTGCAGCACGGCCGATTCCAGCAAGGCGTCGTGCACCCCCACGCCGCTGGCCTTCACCACCAGGTCGGCGCCCCGCGCCTGCTCCACGGCGCGCAGCACTTCGCTTTCCGACTGCGCGGAATACACCACCACCTGCGCCCAGGGCGGATCGTCCATGTCGCGGTGCTGTTGCCGCTCGAACGCATCCGGCTCGTAGAAGGTGACGCGGTGGCCGCGCTCATGCAGCGCCCGCACCATGCCGCGGTAGTAAGTCGCGGCACCGTTCCAATAGGCCGAGACCAGGCTCGACGCGAAAAAGGCAATCTTCATTCGCTGCTTCATCCGATCTTCTCCGCGGTAGGTTGATGGGGCCGGGCCGGCGCGATCTCCGCGTAGATGCGCAGCAACTCGTCCACCCGGTGGCTGCAGGTGTGCCGGGCCAGGATGGTGCGGCGGCCGTGCTCGGCCAGCGCCTGCGCGACCGGCGGATCCTTCAGCACGCGGGTGAGCTGCACCCGCATCTCCTGCCCGTCGCGTGCCACCAGGAAATCGGCGCCGGGCTCGAACAGGCCCTCGCAGTCATCCCAGGGCGCCGACACCAGCGGGATGCCGCAGGCCAGGGCCTCGAACATCCGGATCGTGGGAACGCCGGGCAACGCGGCTACGTACGGGCGGCGGGGCACATGGACCGTGACGGCGAATCCGGCGAACACTTCGGGCGCCCGGTAGTTGGGCAGCCAGCCTGCATAAGCGATGCCCGCCTGCTCCAGGCTGGCCCGTGCATGCTGGGGATAGCGCACGCCATGCACACGGGCCCGCAGGCCGAGATCCCGCACCGGGTCGAGCAGGAACTCGTGCAGCTCCGCCGTGCGTTCCTCGTCACCCCAGTTCCCGATCCACACCAGGTCGCCTTCGCGCTCGCGGGCCGGCAGGGGCTGGAAGACGCGGGTGTCGGCGGCTTCGTGCCAGGTCCAGGCGCGTTGCGCCCAGCCGTGCTGGCGGTACAGGTCACGGATCACGCTGCCGAAGGCCAGCACGCCGTCGTAGTGGCGCAGGTCGTAGCCCGCCATGCTCTTCGGCTCGGTCACGCTGCGATGGTGCGTGTCGTGGAACAGCAGCCGGTACTCGGGGTTGCGTCGCCGGTGCAGGCCGATGCGGGCCACCAGGTCGTGGTCGTTCCATTCGTGCACCAGCACCAGGTCGGCGCCGGCGAGCGCAGCCTCCAGGTCCAGGCTCTCCAGGGTGTAGCGATGGCTGGACAGCTGCGGATACGCCCGTGCGAAATCGGCCAGCGGCTCCTCGCCGTGTTCGGCAAGGAGGTTGGCCACGCTCCACGCGTTGGCGGGTTCATACACCCTGACCTCGTGGCCGCGGGCCAGCAGCTCGGTGCACACGCCCCGCAGAAAATGGGCGTTGCCGTGGTTCCAGTCGGACACCAGCGAATGGCAGAACAGGATCACGCGCACGTGAGCTCCTCCGTTGTCATGGGCGCGAGGCGCGGTTGCAGTTGCTCGTACGCCTGCAGCGTGGCCTGCGCCATGCGCGCGGGGTTGAAATCCAAGGCCCGGGCCCGGGCCGCCGCACCCAGCCGCTCCCGTTCGGCGGAGTCCGCCATCAGTTCCTGCAGCACCTGGCGCAGCGCCGCTGCGTCCCCCGGTGGCGTGAAGCGGGCGAAGCCGTCCCAGGTTTCCCGCAGGCTGTCGATCTCGCCCAGCACCAGGGCGCAGCCGGACAGGGCCGCTTCCAGGATCGAAAGGCCGAACGGTTCATACCGCGCCGGCAGCGCGTAGATGGCGGCGCGGCCCATCAGCGCGGCGAGCTCCGGGGCCGTCAGTTCGCCCAGGGCCTGCGCCACGCGCGGCTGCCGAACGCTGCCATCGGGACTGCGGCAGGATCCCGCCATCAACACCGGCCAGGGCAAGCCTTCGGAGGCCGCATCCAGCGCCGCCAGGTTCTTCGCCTGGTCCCACAAGCGGCCGGCGGCGAGGATGAAGGGCTCCTTCGCCGCCGGCGTGAACGACTGCGGATCGCGGCCATTGGGCAGCACGAGGCCATCGGCGGCTGCGCCGTAGTTCACGGCCAGCGTACGCAGCATCGCCCGGCTCGGCGCCGCCACCAGTGAAGCGCCCGCCAATCCCCGGCCGACGCACCGGCGGTACGCGTCCCACTGCGCATCGGGCGCGCAGCCGTGCACCGCCTGCCACCACGACACCACGCAGGAGTGCGCCACCAGCAGCGTGGGCGCGCGAAATGGCAGGGCGCCGAAAGCGAACTGGTTCAGGTGCACGACATCCGGGCGCAGCTGCGCCTCGAGGGCCAGCAGCCACTGGCCGGCACGCTCGACGTCCTGCCAAGGATCCTGCATCCACTCGAGCCGCCAGCTGCTTTCGTGCAGCGCGGCCCCGGTGCCTTGCAACTGCTCGCGCTGATGCGGGGCGAGGGGGGCGCCCATGGTGGCCAGGTGCACCTCCACATTCCGGCGCACCAGCGCACGCGAAAGCTCGACGGCATAGCTCCAGACGCCGCCGACGGTGTCCGCGGTCAGCAGGACGCGTGCCTGCCGCTCACCGGCCATAAATCTGGTCGATCACGGCGGCCACCTGCACCGCCGGCTCGATGGCGCTGGAATAGCCGCAGCCCGCTCCCAGGCGCCGTGCCCAGTCGACGATGGCCCGGCCGCCCCAGGCGTCCGGCGGGTCGGACAGGGGGGTGCGCCGGTTGCCTTGGTACTGTTCGGCGGCGAAGTCATAGAACGAGCCGTTGCGGTTGCGCATCGCCGCGCCTCCGCCGCTGCCATGGAAGTTCGCCTCGATGATCGCGTCGCATCCGGCCGAGAAGTTCCACGAGCAGGCCAGCCGTACCGTGGTGCCGCCTTCCAGGTCGATTTGCGCGACCGCATAGTCCTCGACTTCGGCGCCGCCGGGCGCGAGCAGCCGGCCCTGCGCGTAGAGCCGGCTGCTCACCCGCTGCACCGCCGGGAAGCCCAGCACCCACAGGGCCAGGTCCACCAGGTGGGTGCCCAGGTCGATGGCGCAGCCGCCCCCCGCCAGGGCCGGGTCGCGGGCCCAGGACTTGTCGGGCCCCCAGGCGTTGTGGAACACCAGGTCCGCGGCGTACACCTGGCCGATGCCGCCTTCCACGACACAGTTGCGCACGCGGCGCATGGCTTCGGTGTGGCGGTAGGAGAAGTCGCAGCCCAGCAACCGGTCGGCCCTGCGTGCGGCCTCCACCATGGCGGCCGTCTCCGCGGTGGTGCGGGCCAGCGGTTTCTGGCAGAACACCGCCACGCCACGGTCCAGGAGCCGCATGGCCTGGGTGGCGTGCAGCGCGCTGGGTGAAGCGATCACGGCACCGTCGATCTCGTGCTGCAGCAATTCGTCCAGCGTCGCCACCACGGCCGCGGCCGGGGCGAGCTCGTGCACCCGCTGCCGCACCTCGGGCGAGGGATCGGCCACGACCCTCACCTCACAGGCCTGCTCGGCCAGCAAGGCCTGCAGGCGGTTCTGCCCGATCCAGCCCAGCCCGACGAAGCCCAGGCGCGGGAGTGATCCGGCGACACGTGCCTTGCTCATTGGATAACCTCCGCTGTGCGAGCTGCGGTGCCATCGGCCAACGGGACGCCCGGGCGGCTCATGAGGTCACCAGCGCCTTCATGAAGCCGTCGGGCCGGTTGCGCGTGAGCTCCAGGGCCTCGCCCAGCCGGTCCAGCGGCAAGCGGTGCGTGTACAGCGGCTCGGGGTCGATCACGCCCTGGACCATCAGTTCGACGGCCGTGCGCATGCCATCCACGTACATGCGCGGGTCGCGCTCGTGCGCGTTGATGACGTCGATGCCGCGCCAGTTCCACAGCTGCACGTTCACGCTGCGCATGCCGTCCTGGTGGTAGCCGGCAATCACCAGGCGGCCGCGCTCGGCGGTGATCTCGCTGGCCAGCTGCAGCGGCCATTCCAGGCCGGTGGCCTCGATCACGCGCTCGCAGAACCGTCCTTCGGTCAGGCCCTTGACCTGCTCGATGACCTTGTGGTGGTCGTCCAGCGGGATCACGTGGGCAGCGCCGCACATGCGCGCGAAATCCAGCGAGAAGCCGCGCCGGGACAGCGCGATCACGCGCGCGCCCGCGTGCGATGCCAGCTGGGTCAGCAGCGCGCCCAGGAAGCCGATGCCGACGATCGCCACCGTCTGGCCGGCCTCGATCTGGCTGCGGCGGAAGATGTTGCAGGCGCAGCCCAGCGGCTCGCCGGGGACCGACGCCTTGTCCAGGGCCTCGGGCAGGCGGATCACGGCCGCGGCATCGGCCAGGTCGAACTCGGCATGGGCGCGGTAGCTCAGGGCCGCTACGCGGTCGCCCCTGACGAGGCCAGTCACGCCGGCGCCCACCGCTTCGATGCGGCCCCAGCCCTCGTGCCCCGGCGCACCGGGAGGCTGCGGGTAGTCGAACCAGCTGCGGCCTTCCCACAGGGGCAGGCTGGAGGCGCAGACGCCCGAGCCTTCGAGCCGCAGCAGCACCTGGCCCGGCCCGGGCTGCGGGACGTCGACCGTTCGCAAGGCCGCTTGCTGGGGCGACGCAATCACACAGGCTTGCATGCAGTCCCCCGCCGTCAGTGCGCGCCGGCAGCAGCCGGCTCGCGTTGCTCGAGGGCGGCTCCTTCCCGCTCCTGCAGCCAGTGGTACAGGCGGTCGATGCCGTCGTGCGCGTCGACCTTGCGGCGCCAGCCGGTGGCCTGCTCGAATGCCCGCGTGTCCGACACGTAGTAGCGCTGGTCACCGGTGCGCCACCCATCGAACGCCAATTGGGGGCGGGTGCCGTGCAGCGCCTCGATACGGTCCAGCAGGTCCAGCAGGCTGATCGTGCTGCCCGGCCCACCGCCGATGTTGAAGGCCTGCCCCGACAACTGCTTGCCGTTCTGCTCGGCCAGCAGGAACGCCTCCACCAAGTCGTCCACGTAGAGGATGTCCCGGACCTGCTTGCCGTCGCCGTAGATCGTGATCGGTTCACCGCGCAGCGCGCGCAGGATGAAGTGCGCCACCCAACCCTGGTCTTCGGTGCCGAACTGCCGGGGGCCGTAGATGCAGCTCATGCGGAACACGGCGGTCGTCATGCCATAGCTGCGCGCATAGTCCAGCACGTACTGGTCCGCCGTCCCCTTGGAGCAGCCATAAGGGCTGTGGAAATCCAATGCACGGCTCTCCGCAATGCCGCGGCTGCGCACCCGGCCGTCCACGGGCAGGTAGCGCTGGCCTTCCAGGGCCAGGCCGACGTCGGAGAGGCCGCCGTAGACCTTGTTGGTCGATGTCAGCAGCACGGCTGGGGGAGCCGCGCAGGCGCGGGCGGCCTCCAGCACGTTCAGCGTGCCTTGCGCGTTGATGGCGAAATCTTCCTGGGGCCGCTCCAGGCTGGTGGTGACCGCCACCTGGGCGGCGAAATGGAACACCTGGCCCACACCGGCCATGGCCTTGCCCACCGCTTGCGCATCGCGGACATCCGCCACCGCCACCTCCAGCCGGGGGCCATGCAGCTTGCGCAGCCACTGCAGGTTCTGCTCGACCCCGGGCCGCGACAGGTTGTCCAGGAGGCGCACGCGGCGCCCCATGCCGAGCAGCCGGTGCGCGAGGTTGGAGCCGACGAATCCCGCGCCGCCGGTGATCAGCGTCGCCGCCTCGCTCATTGGAGTACCTCCGCTCGACGAACCGCGGTGCCATGGACTTTCGGGACGGCCGGGCGGCTCATACCGTCAACCCTCTTGCGTTCAGCTCCGCGCTGGCTTGCGCCACGCGGTCCACCGCAGCCTGCCCCGCCAGCCACGAAGCCAGCTCGGCCATGCCGTCGTCCAGCCGCACCTGCGGCTTGTAGCCCAGCACCCGCTCGGCCTTGGCGATGTCGGCGAAGCAGTGGCGGATGTCGCCCACGCGGTACTTGCCCAGGATCTCGGGCTGCATGTTCTCCTTGCCCAGCACCCGCGCCAGCCGGGCGGCGATGGCCTGCACCGTCTGGGGCTCGCCGCTGCCGATGTTGAACACCTCGCCCGCGGCGGCGGGCGTCTCCAGCGCCAGCCGGCAGGCGCGTGCCACGTCGTAGACACTGACGAAATCGCGCTGCTGCAGGCCGTCCTCGAAAATCGCCGGGGCGTTCCCGTTCATGAGGCGGGACGCGAAGATCGCCAGCACCCCGGTGTACGGGTTGGACAGTGCCTGGCGTGGCCCGTAGGCGTTGAAGAAGCGCAAGGCCACGGTGGGGATCTGGTAGGCCCGGCCGGTGAGCAAGGTCATGCGTTCCTGGTCGAACTTGGACAGCGCGTAGATGGAAGCCAGGGCCGGGCTCTTGGTCTCGGGCGTGGGCACCGGCTGCAGCACGGCGCCTTCCTCGTCGCGCAGCTCCCAGTCGGCGCGGCGCAGCTGGTCCAGCGAGCGTTCGCCGGCTTCGCGCACCTTGCCCGAGGGGCTGCGGTACAGCCCTTCGCCGTAGAGGCTCATGCTCGAGGCGACCACCAGCCGCTCGACCGGTTTGGCGATCAGCGCCTCCATCAGCACCGCGGTGCCGAGGTTGTTGACGCGCGTGTAGTGCGCCACTTCGTACATGCTCTGGCCCACCCCCACCGCGGCGGCGAAATGGAAGACGGCGTCGACGCCTTCGAGCGCTCGCACGAGCGCTTCCTTGTCGCACACGTCGCCCACGACGAGTTCCACCTCAGGGCTGAGGTAGTCCGGCCTTCGCCGCCCCTCGCCATGCACCTGCGGGCTCAGGCAGTCCAGCGCCCGGACCTGGTAACCCTGCGCGAGTAGCTCATCAGAAAGGTGAGAACCGATGAACCCAGCGCCTCCCGTGATCAATACTTTCTTCATGCCGCTATTCCCATTTCTTCACACTGGAAATCGGATGGTATGGGTTCCGACGAGCCACGTGGGACGGCTCGTCCTCATCCGTAAAAAAAAAGGTATTGAAGAGTTTGAGCCGGCCCACTGCCGCACCGCTGCTGGCTACGATGTCCCAGGTGCTTCAACAGGGAGAACGACAGACCATGGGCAAGGTTCGAGTAGCAATCATCGGCGTCGGCAACTGCGCCTCCTCCCTGGTGCAGGGCGTCCACTTCTACCGCGAGGCCACCGGCGAGGATTTCATCCCCGGGCTGATGCACGTCGAGCTCGGGGGTTACCGGCCCGGGGACATCGAGTTCAGCGCCGCCTTCGACGTGAGCGCGCACAAGGTCGGGCTGGACCTGGGGCAGGCGATCTACGCCGAGCCGAACAACACGATCCGCTTCGCCGACGTTCCCGGGCTGGGCGTCAAGGTGCACCGCGGCATGACGCATGACGGGCTGGGCCAGTACATCAAGGACCTGGTGCCCAAGTCGCCGCACAGCACCGACGACATCGTGGGCATCCTCAAGGCCAGCAAGACCGACGTGGTGGTCTCGTACCTGCCCGTCGGCTCCGAAATGGCCACCAAGTGGTACGTGGAGCAGGTGCTGGAGGCCGGCTGCGCCTTCGTCAACTGCGTGCCGGTGTTCATCGCCTCGCAGCCCTACTGGAACAAGCGTTTCGCCCAGCGCCGGCTGCCCATCGTGGGCGACGACATCAAGTCGCAGGTGGGCGCCACCATCGTCCACCGCATCCTGACCGACCTCTTCAAGAAGCGCGGTGTCCGCCTGGACCGCACCTACCAGCTGAACTTCGGCGGCAACACCGACTTCCTGAACATGCTCGAGCGCGAGCGCCTGGTCTCCAAGAAGATTTCGAAAACGCAGGCGGTGACCAGCCAGCTGGGGCACCCGATGAAGGAGCAGGACGTGCACGTGGGGCCCAGCGACTACGTGCCGTGGCTGGCCGACCGCAAGTTCTGCCATATCCGGATGGAAGGCACGGGCTTCGGCAACGTGCCGATGCAGTGCGAGGTCAAGCTCGAGGTGTGGGATTCGCCCAACTCGGCGGGTGTCGTGATCGACGCGATCCGCTGCGCGAAGATCGCGCTGGACCGCGGGATCGGCGGCGCCCTGAACGGCCCTTCCAGCTATTTCATGAAGTCACCGCCGCTGCAGTTCACGGATGACCAGGCGCGCGAACTGGTCGAAGCCTTCATCCGCGGCGACGAGGAGCCCGTGAAGACGCGGCGCCGCGGCGCCACGGCCAAGCCCGTCCCCCTGCAGAAAGCCGACTGAAGACCCACACCGATGATCGAAGCCGTCAAATTCTGGAACGAACCGAACAACAAGTCGCACTGGGACCTGGAGCTGGACCCCGAATGGGTGCGCTTTTGCGAGATGGTGAAGCTGGCCAGCGCCGCCACGCGCGCCGAGAACGCGGGCCTGACCCAGGTGCTGGGCGGCATTTCGCCCATCGATCCCGCCTTCTTGCAGCGCCTGAAGAGCAACGGCGTCCTGGAAGGGCTCGATGCGGTCGCGGTGCACGGCTTTCCCCTGGACTGGAACCATTGGCAGATGGGCGAGTGGCCCGACAAGATCGCCGAGATCCAGGCGGTGACGCCGCTGCCCGTGTGGGTGACCGAAGTGGGCGTGTCCACCTTCGGCGCGGAAGAAGTCCAGGAGTGGGGCCTCAAGCGCACCGCCGAACTGCTGATCGGCCGCGTGCCGCGCATCTATTGGTATTCGCTCTATGACCTGCCCAAGGCCTGGCCGGCCACCACGCGCCACCGGGAAGCCGAGGGCTCCAGCTACTACCGGCATTTCCACATGGGTCTGCTGCGCGAGGACGGGTCGCCCAAGCTCGCCTGCCGCCACTTCGCGGACTATGCGCCGGAGATGGGCATCTGCCAGTGGTTCCATTTCGACGACCATCGGCTGGAAGATGCCGTGCGCTGGCTCAAGAAGCTGGGCGTGCGCAGGCTGCGCACCGGGCTGAGCTGGGCGGACAGCTTCCGGCCGAATGCCGACGCCTGGTTCGACCGGCAGATGAAGGCGCTGGAAGGGTTCGACCTGACGCTGACTTTCTGCTTCACGCCGGAGCACCGCGGCTTGAATCCGCACCACTCCAGCGCGCCGCAAGTGCCGCAGGAGTACGCTGAATTCTGCGCCCGCATGGTCCGGCGCTACGCCGGCAGCGGCCCCGCAGCAGCACGCGCCGGCGCGGCCGAGTCCCTGGGCGTTGCCGCCGCGGCGTGACACGGCTTTTGCTGCTGCGGCACGCAGCGCACGACCTCGCCGGGCGCGCACTGGCCGGGCGCATGGAGGGCCTGGGCCTGAATGCGCAAGGGCTGCAGCAGGCGCACGACCTTGCCGAGGCGCTGCAGCGGTACGGTATTGCGGCGCTGTACAGCAGCCCGCAGCTGCGGACCCGCCAGACAGCCCAGCCGCTGGCGCAGCGGCTGGGCTTGTCAGTGGCCATCGCCCCGGAGTTCGACGAAATCGATTTCGGCGACTGGACCGGCAAGAGCATCGAAGAGCTTCGCGGACAGGGGCCGGCATGGCTGGACTGGGTCGAGCGCAGGTCCGGCGCCACCCCACCCGGCGGTGAACCGTTCGCTCAGGTGCAGCGCCGTGCCGCCGAGGGGGTCGAGCGCCTGAGGCAACTGCACCCGGACGGCGTGGTGCTGGTGGTATCGCACGCCGATGTGATCAAGGCCGTGATCGCCACCCACCTGCGCTTGTCGCTGGATCACCTGGAGCAGTTCGACATCGGCTGCGGCTCGCTCAGCGCGCTGGACGTGGGCCAGGGCTGGTCGCAGGTGAAGTGGGTCAACGCGCAGCCAGCGTAAGCCGGCGGCGCAGGGCGGCGGCCACCTCATGGGCGACGCCCTCCCAGTCGCCGGGGACGGGCTGGCGGAACAGCCGCATGCTCGGGTACCAAGGCGAATCCGAGCGCTGTTCCATCCACCGCCAGTCGGCTTCGTGCTTGAGCAGCACCCAGGTGGGACGGCCCAGCGTCGCCGCCAGGTGGGCTGGCATGCCATCCACGGCGATCACCAGGTCCATTTCCTGCAGGGCCCCGGCGGCCGCCGCGATCTCCTGGGTCTGCCCGGAAAGCGGGACCAGGCCCCAGCGCTGGACCTCCGGGTCGAGCGCGGCGCGACCCTGCTGCAGGCTGAAAAAGCGCACGCCCGGAACCGACAGGACGGGGGCCAGCGTGTCCAGCGCGATCGACCGGCTGGTGTCCCAGTCGCTGGCGGCCCACAGCAGGCCCACGCGCAGCGGGCCTTCCGCGGGCAGGCTCATCCTGTGCCGGCCCTGCAGCTGCCGCGGCAGGTGCGGATACGGCGGCGGCACCGTCGCGGCCGTGCTGCGCAGCGCGTAGGCCAGTTCCATTACCTCGATTTCGACCTCGTGCGGCGGCGCCTGGTCCGTCCACGCGTTCGAGACGGCGCCGAGCCCGGGAGCGCCGCTCAGCAGCTCCAGCAGCGACGGCTGTACCAGGAAGTGCAGTTCCCCGGCCTGCGCCGCCAGTGGCGGCACGAAGCGCATGAACTGGAGCGTGTCCCCGAGCCCGTGCAGGCACCGCACCAGGACGGAACGGCCGCGGAACGGCGTGCCGTCCCATACCAGATGCCAGGGCTGCCGCTCGAATCCGGGCGCGGCTTGCGCCAGCCTGCGCTCGCTCTCCAGAAGGTCCGTCTGTTGCCAGGCGGCTTCCCAGTCGCCTGCACGCATGGCGGCCAGCCAGCGCCGCCCTAGCGCCTGGGGGTCGGCCGGCACGGCGAGTTCACTTGACGCCGGCCCGCAGCAGACGGTCGAAATAATCGATGGTGCGCTGGAGTCCATCGTGCAGCTGGACGGCGGGTTCCCAGGCCAGCTTCTCGCGAGCCAGCGTGATGTCCGGGCGCCGCTGGGTGGGATCGTCGGAGGGCAACGGCTGGAACACGATGCGGGAAGACGAATTCGTCAGGTTGATCACCTGCTCGGCAAGCTGGGCCACGGTGAACTCGCCGGGGTTGCCGAGGTTGATGGGCCCGGCAAAAGGCTCCTGGAGGCCCATGTACCGGATGAAGCCTTCGATGAGGTCGTCCACGTAGCAGAAGCTGCGGGTCTGGGTGCCTTGGCCGTAGACGGTGATAGGTTCCCCCCGCAAGGCCTGCACGATGAAGTTGGAGACCACCCGGCCGTCGTTGGGATGCATGCGGGGGCCATAGGTGTTGAAGATGCGTGCGACCCGCACGTCGACACCGTGCTGCCGGTGGTAGTCGAAGAACAGCGTTTCGGCGCAGCGCTTGCCCTCGTCATAGCAGCTGCGCACGCCGATGGGATTGACATGGCCCCAGTAGCTCTCCGGCTGCGGGTGCTGGTGCGGGTCGCCGTAGACCTCGCTGGTGGACGCCTGGAAGATGCGCGAGCGGGTCCGCTTGGCCAGCCCCAGCATGTGCATGGCCCCGTAGACGCTGGTCTTGATCGTGTGCACCGGGTCGTGCTGGTAGTGCACCGGCGAGGCGGGGCAGGCCAGGTTGTAGATCTCGTCCACTTCCACGTGCAGGGGCTGCGCGACGTCATGGCGCAACAGCTCGAACCGCGGGTGGTCCAGCAGGTGTTCGAGATTGCGGCGGCTGCCGGTGAAGAAGTTGTCCACGCACAGCACTTCATGGCCCTGCGCGATCAGCCGGTCGCACAGATGGCTGCCCAGGAAACCGGCGCCGCCGGTCACCAGCACCCGCCGCTGGTCGTTGTAGTTGCGCATCGTGAGTTCGCTCTTTTCGTTACCCCAACCTCGGCCGTTATACCGAGAAACCAGGAGGCCGTGGGGTGAGTGAGCTCTGCCATGGCGCAACAATCGCAACGGCACGGCCGCCCTGCGCAAAGCGTCAAACAGCTCGACTGGACGTAGGCTTTTTCCGACACGGTGTCGCGCCTGTGCGACCAGACAGTTGAGCCTGAGGAACATACCCTCAAGACTGAAGCCGCTCGGTCGCGGCGCAGGAGTCTTCAGTCGTGAACGTCACCATTGTGGGCACGGGCTATGTCGGCCTCGTCACCGGAGCCTGCCTCGCGGAGCTGGGCCACCACGTGTTCTGCCTGGATCTGGACGAGGCCAAGGTGGCCCTGCTCCGGCGCGGCGAGATGCCGATCTACGAACCCGGGCTCCAGGAACTCGTCCAGCGCAACCTGGAAGAGGGCCGCCTCACCTTTTCGTGCGATGTCGAGGCCAGCGTCGCGTTCGGGGACATCCAGTTCATCGCCGTCGGCACGCCGCCGCTGGAGGACGGCGGCGCCGACCTGCGGCACGTGCACGCGGCGGCGGCCGCCATCGGCCGGCACATGGAGCGCTTCAAGGTCATCATCCAGAAATCCACGGTCCCGGTCGGTACCGGCGAACATGTTGCCCAACTCGTGCGCGACGAGCTGGAGCAGCGCGGCAAGGAACTCGAGTACTCGGTGGTCAGCAACCCGGAGTTCCTCAAGGAAGGCGCCGCGGTCGATGATTTCATGCGGCCGGACCGCATCATCCTGGGCGTGAACGACGACCTGCCGGGACGGCGCGCCCTCTTGCTGCTGCGCCAGATCTACCTGCCGCTCAACCGCGACCAGGAACGCATCCGCGTCATGGACGTGCGCAGCGCCGAATTGACCAAGTACGCCGCCAACGCCATGCTGGCCACCCGCATCTCGTTCATGAACGAACTGGCCAACCTGGCGGACCGGCTGGGCGCGGATATCGAGCTGGTGCGCCAGGGCATAGGTGCGGATCCACGCATCGGCTACGGCTTCCTGAACGCGGGAACCGGCTATGGCGGCAGCTGCTTCCCCAAGGACGTGGACGCTTTGTGCCGCACCGCCCAGGACCATGGGCAGCGGCTGCAGCTGCTCGAGGCGGTGCACGCGGTCAACCAGGTCCAGAAGCACGTGCTGCTGGACAAGGTGTTCGCGCACTTCGGCCGCGACTTGCGCGGCCGCGTGTTCGCGGTGTGGGGCCTGGCCTTCAAGCCGGAAACGGACGACATGCGCGAGGCGCCCAGCCGCACCGTGATCGCCGGGCTGCTGCGGGCCGGGGCCGAGGTCCTCGCGCACGACCCGGTGGCCCAGGAACAGGCGGCCCGCGCCCTGGCGGAGGACCTGTCCGATACGCCGCACCTGCTGCAGCGGCTGCGTCATGTCTCCAGGCCGGCCGAGGCCCTGGAAGGAGCCGATGCGCTGCTGCTGGTGACCGAGTGGAAGCACTACCGCAGCCCCAACCTTGCCGCACTCAAGAGGGCCATGCGCGCGCCGCTCGTCTTCGACGGCCGCAACCTGTATGACCCGCATCAGCTCGCCGCCGCCGGCGTCAGCCATGTCGGCGTGGGCCGCAGCAACCTTGGCCAGCTGCGCGCCGCCGGCAAGCCGGCCGCCACCGGCCAGCAACTGGCCTTCCGCAAGAAGCTGAGGGTGGCCAGCGCGCCGGGTGGGCGCAGCACCGACTTGCCGGTGGCGACGGGCTGAGTCCCGCCGCCGGCGCACGCCCCTGAGCAAGCCGCCGTGTTCCGCCGCGCCGACATCTTCTGGGACCACATCCGCTCGGGCATCTGGCCCCTGCCGCTGGCCATGATGCTGGCCGGCGCGCTGATGTTCCGGCTGGTGCTGAAGCTGGACGAGGCGGGCGTGGACGCGGGCCTGCTCCAAGCGCTGTGGCTGCACAGCGGCTCCGGGGATGACGCGCGCAACCTGCTGTCCACCCTGGTGTCGGCCATGATCACCATGGCCAGCCTGGTGTTCTCGATCACGGTGGTGGCACTGTCGCTGGCAGCCAGCCAGTTCGGCTCGCGCCTGGTGCGTTCCTACGCGCGCGACATGAAGACCAAGGTCACGCTCGGGATGTTCGCCATGACCATCCTCTACTGCCTGCTGGGCCTGCGTGTGGTGGGCACCGAGATGCAGCCGGAGCAGGTCCCGCACCTGACGGTGAGCCTGGGCATGGTGCTGGCCCTGCTGTGCGTGTTCGCGATGCTGATCTTCCTGCACATGGTGGCGCATGCGATCGTCGCCGACGAGGTCGTGCGCCGTGTCGGCGCCGACCTGGAGGAGAGCATCGCCAGCTTGCCGCATGCCGTCAGCCGCGGCAGGCCACCCGATGCGCCGCCGTCCGCGCCGCCGGCGCCGCACCCGGTGTTCGCCGCCGACGAGGGGTACGTGGAAGCCGTGCGGTACCACACGCTGGTCCGCCAGGCGCGGGCGGGCGGCGCGTTCGTCGAGCTGCGGGTCATGGCGGGGCAGTTCGTCGCCCGCGGCGACCTGATCGCCAGCTATGCGCACCCGGGCGGCGCGCAGGACGCGTTTGCCGATGCCGTGCGCGAAGCGGTGCTGGTGGGGCCGGAGCGCACGCCGGTGCAGGACCTCGGCTATTCCATGCGCCACCTGGTGGATGTGGGCTTGCGGTCCCTTTCGGCAGCGATCAACGACGACAACACGGCGCTGGTCGTGATCGACCGGCTGCGCGGCGCGTTCACCCGCCTGCTGCGGCGCGAGCTGCCGGACGGCCGCCATGTGGATGAGGACGGGGTGCTGCGCGTCGTGGGCCCGCACCTGACCCACGCCGACCACATCCACCATTCGCTGCACGCCATCCGCTACTCGGCGGCCGGGCACCCGCTGGTCATCATCACGCTGATCGAGGCGCTGGCGCGGCTGCTGCCGCATGCCAGGGACGAGGCCATGTGCGACTTCCTGCTGGCACAGGCGGAACTGGTCGCCGAAGCGGGCCTGCGCGGAAGCCAGGAACCCTACGAGCAGCAGGCGATCGGGTGCGCCCTGGAAGGCGCGCGCCGGGCGCGGGCCTGGCATGAGCCGACCGAGCCCACGTCGCCGTCTCCCTGAAGCAGGTGCTCCCGCCCCGCGGCTTGGTGCTCCGCCCGGTGGCGGTTGCCGCCGTCGCGCGCTACACTGCTCCGGCTTGCTGATGAGTTCCCGCCCGGGGTGCCAAGTCCGGCAGGCGAGGAGCAGACCGCATGGCCACCATTCCCTGGCACGAGCATTGGATGCGCGACACGTACTCGCGCTTTGACAGCCGCAGCGAACTGCTCAAGGCGGTCGATCTCGCGATCTTCGTGTACGACAGCGACAAGTCCGAGGCCTCCCGCGAAGCCATCAGGGTGGCGCTGGATGCCTACATCGCCGGCCATATCGCCCGTCAGAAGGACTGGAAGGCGAGCGTGCGCAACAAGAAGGGCGCGGTCACCAACCTTCACCGGGCGGTCAACGACCTGGATGCGCGAAAGCTCACCGAGGCCGACCTCAATGCGATCAAGGCCGCCGTCGAGATGCAGCAGGCCGCGCTCAAGAAGATGTTCGAGGGCAAGCGGATGCAGTTGCGCGGACTGGACAAGAAGCGCCATGCCGAGGACGTGGGCAAGTTCGTCAAGAGTGCGCAGGGGACCGCCAAGCACATCCGCGACCTGAGCATCACCCGGTCGGGCACCGCGACCAACCAGGGGGTGAACGTGGTCGCGGGCACCGCCCTGACCGAGAAGTTCGACGCCCTGGTCAGGACGGTCTGCGGCGCCGTCGACCCGGAAACCGTGATGCAGGCGCTGGGGCTGGGCAGCGTGACCGAGTTCGCCAAGAGCATGGCACCGGCGCTGGGGGTCATTTCCTCGGCCAGCGACACCGCGACCGGCTTGTGCAAGATCGCCTGGCAGAGCTACAAGGCGTCCACCTTCCGCGAGGCTGCCACCTGGACGCTCGCCCCCGGGGACCCGATGGCAGCCTTCGCCGCCCTCGAAACGCTGCTCGACCGTGAGATCAACTCCACCATCGCGACCACCACCATCGCGGCCGGCGCTTTCACCGCCAAGATGCTGTGCGGCGCCCTGGACCTGGGTGCCGCCAGCGGGCCGGCCATCGGGCTGGCCGAGACCATCGCCAAGGCAATCCAGAAGATCACTGAGTTCGTGCGCGACTGCTACGAGGTGAAGAAAGCAAATGCCCTGCTCGAGGCGGGCGACTACGGCATCGGCCTGTTCCGGACCTGCCCGATCCTCGGCTGCTACTTCCTGGTCGTGCAGGACCACAGCACCATCATCAACATGGCCGTGGCCGACTACGGCACCGAGAACTGGATGATGGACGTGGAACGCATGATGAACGCCGCCCGCCCGGTCCTGAACAAGGCCGCCGAGTTCGTCCGGGCCTCGCCGTTCGAGATGCCAGGGATGGGCGACTACAAGGGCATCAAGCAGCAGTCCTGGGAAAAGATGGGCGTGACAGACAAGGCTGCGAACGCCAAGCAGCACGTCATCGACGGCCTGGTCGACGCGGTCAGCCGCGCCAAGCCGCCGGCGCCACCGTCCGTGGACAGGTCGCGCATTACCGGCTTCGGCAGCGAAACGGCCCCGCCGCCCCAGAGGGTGGGCGGGGGGCCCCCGCCCTTGCCGCCGCGCCCCCCGCGCAAGGTGGCGCCGCCGCCTCCGGTGCCCACCAGTGCGCCCGTACTGACGCCCCGGCCGATCAAGGTCTTGCCGCCTCCGGCGCCGGATGGAGCTCCCATTTCCCTGGGCGAGTTTGCCCAGCGCAACCGCGCGGCGTTGCCGCCACGCGTCGACTGAGGCGAGCGACGGGGTTGGACCAGGCCGAATCCGGCGCCGCTAGGAAGCCGGCGCCTCTTCCTCGGTCGTGACCTCGTCCAGATAGCGCTCCAGCCCCTGCTCCAGCGTCGGCATCACGGCGCCGCGCCCGCTTTCGAGCGCCGAGTAGCGGGGCCGGCAGGCAACTTGCCCCAGCGCCGCGCCGGGCCGCGCCTGCACCAGGCCGGGGTCGATGCCCGCCGCCTGCGCCGCCATCTGGGCCAGCCGGGCCCAGCTCACCGCGCCCCGATTGGCCAGATGCCAGAGGCCACGCTCGCCGTCCACCAGCAGGTCCAGCGAGGTCTTCACCAGGTCCGGCACGTAGGTCGGCGAGATCCACTGGTCCTCGGCGGCCTGCCAGGGCTTGCCGCGCCGCATCGCATCCAGAGCCAGCGTCACGAAGTTGTGCCGGTCCCAGGGGCCGAAGAAAGCGGCGGTGCGGATCACCAGCGCATCGGGCGCGGCAGCCAACACCCGCTGCTCGGCTTCCAATTTGCTGCGGCCATAGGCGCACAGCGGACGCGGAACGTCCGTCTCGACATACGGCTCGGCTTTGGCCCCATCGAACACCAGGTCCGTCGAAAAACTCATGAGCCGCACGCCGTGCCGGGCGCAGGCCGCGGCCAGCACGGCCGGGCCCTCCACGTTCTCGCGCCAGAGGCGCTGGTCGCTTTCGCCATCGTCCACGCGCACATAGCCGGCCGTGTTGATCACGGCCCAGGGCTGCCAAGTCGCCAGCGCTGCTTCCACGGAAGCTGGATCCGCAATATCCATGTCGGCCCGGCTCAGCAGCTTGTAAGGGATGCCCCGGATCTCGCACAGCCGCGCGTAGGCCCTGCCCAGCGTCCCGCGTGCGCCGGTGATCAGCACGGAGCGGCCGCACACGCCGTGGGCCTGCAGCTCGCCGTGGCAGGGATAGACGAGGCGCAGCTCGCGCTGCCACCAGCCGGGCCCCTCGAGGACCGGGTGGTCGGGCGTTTCGCCCTGTCCGAGCTGGCGTGCCAGCGCCGCCAGCGCGGTCGGCCGCGGTGTGCCGGTGCGGACGTCGAACAGCCCCGGCTCGTAATGGCCGGCTTCGCGGGTGACCAGGCTGTCCCAGTCGTACGTGCCCAGGGCCGCCCAGATGGTGACGGCGCGCACGTCCAGGCCCTCCGCTTTGGCCTGGGCCGCCGTGTTCCAGGCCTGGTGCAGCCAGCGCATCTGCTCCTCGCGGCTGCAGCCCAGGTGCACCTCGGTGATCGCCATCGGCAGCCGGTAGCGCTCCCAGGCTTCACGCAGGCGCGAGCCGAAACTGCCCACATGGGCGCCGTGCACGCGCGCCGTCTCCACGTCGGCGTACCGGTGACGGCCGTTCCCGCCGTGCAGGTGCTCGGGGTAGAGTTCCAGGCGGTCGTCCAGAAAACGCTCGCTCGTGATGTAGGAGTTGATGCCCAGAATGTCGGGCGGGCAGGGCCGCTCGACCAGCGCCATCAACTCGGCTTCGCTGGCGCCATGCTGCCGCAGGTAGCTCCACAGCGCGTGCTGCGGCCCCACACGGCCGCACAGCAGGTCATAGCTCAGCCAGCGGCGCTCGTTCTCGAAATCGGCCTGGTACTGCAAGCGCGGCGTCGCCACCGTGGTGTAGCCCAGGTCGTCGGTCTGCACCAGTTGCGCGCCTGGGTTGAGTTCGCGAATGGCCTCCATTGCCGCGGCGGTAGCCTGCACTTCGCCCAGCAGGCAGCGCACGAAGCTCGCGTCGTCGCGGCCATGTGGGTACCAGATGCCATACAAGCCGGAAAAGCGCGCGGTGGTGAGCGGCTCGTTGACCGGCGTGTAGGCTGTGATCTCAGGGTAGCGCTCGGCCACCGCCCGTGCATATTCGGCGAGCAGCGCGGGAAAACGAGGGTCGACCAGGCTGGTCTGCGGCGGGCCGCTGCCGTGATGCAGGAGCCCGGCGATGGGCTGGACCTTCAGCTCGCGCAGGCGGGCCAGGCGCTCGTCGGACCAACGCCAGTCCGCGCTGGCAGGGCCGTGAGGCGCGATGCGCTCCCAGATCATGGGGAAGCGCATCCGGGTGATGCCCAGCGAGGCCAGCAGGTCCAGGTCTTCCAGCCGCCGGTCGAAGCCGCTGTAGCGCATCTGGTCCAGGTACTGGTCGCCCACGCGGTTGTACGTGCACTCCGGGCCCGCCCAGAGTTCGAGGCGATCGCTGCTTGCCGTCATCCGCGAGCCGCCTCCAGCGCACCATTCGCGGCTGTCGCAGCGGCATGTTTCTCCTGCAGGCGCTTGAACGCAGTCAGGGCCTGCGCCACCACCTGGTCCATGTTGTAGTACTTGTAGGTGGCCAGGCGGCCCACGAAGGTGACGTTCTCCATCGCATCCGCATCGGCTTCGTACTTGCGGTAGAGCTCAGCGTTTTCGGGCTTGGGTACCGGGTAGTAGGGGTCGCCTTCGGCACGCGGGTATTCGTAGACCACCGAGGTCAGCGGGTGCTTCTGGCCGGTGATGTGCTTGAACTCGCTGATGCGGGTGTAGCCGTAGTCGTTGGGGTAGTTCACGGTGCCCACCGGCTGGAACTGTTCCTGCGGGACGGTTTCGTGCCTGAACTCCAGGCTGCGGTAGGGCAGCTTGCCGTATTTGCAGTTGAAGAAAGCGTCCACCGGTCCGGTGTAGACCATGTGCTTCCAGGGCAGCAGGTCCACCACTTCCCGGTAGTCGGTGTTGAGCATGACCTTGATGTTGGGGTGCGACAACATCTTCTCGAACATCCGTGTGTAGCCATGCAGCGGCATGGCCTGGAAGGTGTCGGCGAAGTAGCGGTCGTCGCGGTTGGTGCGGGTGGGCACCCGCGCCGTCACGCTGGCGTCCAGCTCCGAAGGGTCCATGCCCCACTGCTTGCGCGTGTAACCACGGAAGAACTTGTTGTAGAGCTCGCGGCCGACCTTGTTCACCACCACGTCTTCCGAGGTCCTGATGTCGTCCTTCCTCTCGGCCACCGATTCGAAGAATTTCTCGACCTCGAACGAGGTCAGGTTCAAGCCGTAGAGCTTGTTGACGGTGTCCAGGTTGATCGGGATCGGCAGCAACTGGCCGTCGACGGCGGCGAGCACGCGGTGCTGGTAGGGGCGCCACTGCGTGAAGCGCGACAGGTAGTCGAAGACGTACTCGGAATTCGTGTGGAAGATGTGCGGGCCGTACGGGTGCATCAGGATGCCGGCATCGTCATAGCGGTCGTAGGCGTTGCCGCCGATGTGCGGGCGCTTCTCGACCACCAGCACACGCTGGCCGAGCTCGTTGGCCAGCCGCTCGGCCAGCACGCTGCCGGCAAAGCCGGCCCCCACGATGAGGTAGTCGAAACCCTGCTGACCCGGAACCGCGGCCGACACGGCCGACTTGAACCCTTCACTGCCCTTGTCCATGCATACTCCCTGCTGTGTTGCTGGTGGCCTCGCACCATGCGTGCAAGCCCATGAGCAGGAATGAGGCAAACGGCGGGCCCGGCCGTGGCGCGGCCCAGCCGCGCAGGCGGCAGCCGGACCGTGAAACTTTTACCGGGCGCCTTGTAAGAAGCGCACGGGCTTCGCGCTGCCGGCAGTGCGTGCGCGCAGCTGGCCGCAGCCGGCGTCCACATCCTGGCCGGCTGAATGGCGCAGCTTGGTGAGGACGCCGCGGCGATGCAGGTGCGAGGCCATTTGCGCCGCCCGCTCCCAGGCGGGCCGCCGGTAGGGCAGGTCTGGGACCGTGTTGTAGGGAATCAGGTTGAGCACCGCGAGCTTGCCCTGCAGCAGCCGGGCGATCCCTTCCAGCTCCTCGGCGGTGTCGTTGATGCCCTCCAGCAGCGTCCACTGGAGCTGGACGGGATACCCCGTGCCGCGCGCGTACCGCTCACCGGCTTCCACCAGGTCTTGCGGCGCGATCCGCGGCGCGCGCGGCAGCAACTCGGCTCGCAGGTCCGCGCGCGTGGTGTGCAGCGACAGCGCGAGCGCCGGTTTGACCGGGCCTTGCGGCAGGCGCTCGAAGACCCGTTCGTCCCCAACCGTGGAAAACACCAGGTTCTTGTGGCCGATGTTGCCGCAGGTACCCAGCACCTCGATGGCTTCCATCACGTTGGCCAGGTTGTGCGCCGGCTCGCCCATGCCCATGAACACCACCTTGCGCACCGGCCGCAGCCTGCGCGCCAGCGCCACCTGGGCGGCGATCTCCGCACTGCCGAGCTGGCGTACCAAGCCGCCCTGGCCGGTCATGCAGAAGACGCAGCCAACGGCGCAGCCGATCTGCGTGGACACGCACACGCCCTCGCGGGGCAGCAGGACGGTCTCGCAGGCCTGGCCGTCGGCCAGCCGCACCAGCAGCCGCGCCGAGCCGTCTTCCCCGGCGTGCTCGGACACGAGCTGGGCCAGGGCTTGCAGCTCGGCCCGCAGGCCGGGCAGCGCTTGCTGCAGCCGCCCCGGAAAGTAGTCCCGCACCCGCCGGCGCGCGTGGTCCGGCTCCCGCGCTTGCAGCCAGGCGCGCAGCAGCCGCTGGGCGTGCATGGGTTTGGCCCCCAAGGCACGCAGAAGCTCCTGGATCTCGGCGACTTGCTTCATGCGGGGAGCTTACACACCTCGAACCGGGCGCCGGAGTTCGCTAGCAAAGGTAACTTCTGCAGCTGAGATGAACGAGCGTCGCCTGCGTACAACGGTGGGAAACAGGTGCAGAGGGCAGTCCGGACTCGGCCTGGGCAAAGCTTCTACATAGGCTGCTGAGCCAGGCGCAGCGCGCGACTCAGCCATGGCCTGAACAGATCAGCAGGGCCGCTGATGCGCGGTTGAGTCCCGGGTTTTCGGAATTGGCGGGGCTCTGCGGCGTGCTGAACCGTTACGTCTGTAGGCGTTTGCCTACGAGTTTGTCGGAGACCTCCTACTACATTCGCGGCTCTTGCTGAGGTTGGCGCCGTGCTCCACCGCAAGTGCCGCAACAAGCGGCCAGCGTGCAGAGCCCCCGGTCCCAAAAAAGCCGCAGCTCATCTTTCAACAGGCGAAGGCAAAAGCAATTCATGCCGGCACCCAAGCCCCTTTCTACTTTTTGTTGAACATGAGAAGACGCCAATTCGTTCAGACCGCACCGGCCGCAGTCGCTTTCGCCCTCGTGGGCTGTGGTGGTGGAGGCGGCGGCGGTGCCGACGACCTCGCAGCTGCAGAACCCTTGAGCGAAGACCTCATCGACGACGGCACCGGCCGCAGGATTCCCCGGCCGGCGGCGTCGGCGCCGGCGAGCCCCAGCGGCCCGGTCAGCGGCACCGGCTACGCGTTCGGCTCGCGCAAGGATGCCTACGTCGCCGGCACGATCACGCCGAACAACCGCACCAACGCCCAGATGGATGCGGAACTCAAGGCCAAGTACGACGCCTGGAAGAAGGCGCTGGTCGTGACGGTGCCCACCGTGCCCGGTGGCCTGGCGATCCGGTTCCATTCGAACCAGTACCTGACCGTGTCCGAAGCCATGGGCTACGGCCTGCTGCTGTCGGTGCTGTTCGCCGGCCATGATCCCGGTGCGCGTGACCTGTTCGACGGCCTGCTGACGACCGTTCGCGCGCGGCCTGCCCGCGGTTCCATCATCCACCACGGTGCCTGGGGTGCCTACCTGATGGACTGGCGCCTGGCCCTGGACGGGCGCTCCAGCGACGCCAACAACGTCGGCTGGAACGCGATGGACGGCGACCTGGACATCGCCATGGCGTTGCTGATGGCCGACCGCCAGTGGGGCTCCACCGGCAAGTGGAACTACCTGCAGGAAGGCAAGAACACCGTCGATGCCATCAAGAGGATGAACATGAAGGAGGACGGCACCACCAAGGGGCTGCCCAACGGGAACAACAACCGCACCTCCGACTACATGACCGGCCACTTCCGGGCCTTCAAGAAGGCCACGGGCGATGCGCTGTGGGACCGCGCGATCGAGCGCGCCTACACCCTGGTCGACCGGATGCAGACGGTGTACTCGCCCGGGGTGGGCCTGATGCCCGACTTCATCGTCAACACGCACACCGCCACGCCTTCGCCCTCGCCCGGCTTCATCGGCGACTACGTGGACACCGAGATGTTCTATTTCGCCAACGCGCAGCGCAATCCGTGGCGCTGGGGCACCGACTACGTCACCTCCGGCGACGTGCGCTGGAAGAACGTCTGCAACAAGATGACGGACTTCTTCAAGCGCGACACCGGCGGCGATCCGGCCAAGACCGCGACCGGCTACAACCTGAACGGCACGCTGTCGCACCGCGCGCTGTACCGCCCGTACCTGAACTCCTGGTATCCCAAGGGCATGGTGGGCCCGATGCTGTGCGGCGCCATGGTCGACCCGGCGCACCAGGCCTTCCTGAACGCGCTGTGGGACCTGAACAACCGCATCTGGGAGCCCAAGTACTACGACGCCGAACTGCAGCTGCTGCCGATGGTGGTGGCTTCGGGCAACTGGTGGAACCCGACGCCGCGCTGATCACGCTCCCCGGCACGACGCCGGTGAACGAGCTCCCGCCCGGGGCTGCTATGGTCCAGGAAGGGCGGCGCGGGTTTTCATTGACGCGGTCCTTCGTTCGAATCGGCATCATCGTGCTGTGAAGCCATTTCGTGGAACTGACGTGCCCGAACTGCTGATCGGTGTGGTGGGCACCGGTGTGATGCACCGCGACGGCGACAACCCCGACCTGGACACGCGCTTTCGCATGGTGAGGGAAGCTGGCGTGTTCGATTACTACGACCGCACCCCGCCTACAGGCGAGTTGGACCTCTACCGTGCCGCTAGCCAGCGGCACGGCGTTCCGCTGCGCGCCGGCGGCTTTTACTACCGGCTCCATCGCGATGAGCCGTTGCTGGAATGGCACTTGCGAATAGGTGCCGACCTGGGCGTGCGTGCCCACAACGTGCAGGTGCTCACCGAAGATGCGCGCGGCGTCGCGGTGACCGACGACCAGGTGGCGCAGTGCTACCTTCGGGCGGCGGAACTCGGCGACAAGCTGGGCGTCGCGCCGTGTTTCGAGGTGCACATCAACATGTGGTCCGAGCATTTCGGACGCGTTGCGCGGGTCGCTCGCCAGGTCGAGGCCCGGGGCGTGCGGTTCCGCATGACCCTGGACGCCTCGCACGTGATCTTCAAGATCGACCATCCCCAGGAGCAGCAGGCGCAGGGAATGGATCGCGACGTCGCCAGTGGCGCGCTGGTGCTCGATCCCGGCCAGCCGGGCCACGTCTGCGGGCAGTGGCTGGCAGCGGGCTGGGTGGCGCATGTCCACGCCCGTCCGGCGGTGCCGAACAACCCGCGCAATCTGTGGGCCTTGTCCCCCGACGGACGACCGGGCCGGGGCGTGCAGTACCCGTTTCGCGAGCCTGCGCCGGGCGAGTGGCACTCAGCCTGGTCGGCCGAGCGTCTGCAGCCCTGGAAGCAGGTGATGCGCTCGGTGCTGGAGCATCACGCCCAGGGGCATGGCGGCGATTCGCTGATGGTGTCGACCGAGATCATCCCGTTCGTGGACTACGGCGCCGGCGCCCGCTACTCGCTGTTCGACGACAACGTCGCGGTCGCCACCTGGCTGCGCGAGCAGTGGGGCGCCGTGGTCGATCAGACGAAACGGTTGATGTAGTTTTCCAGCAGCTCCTGCTTGCCGGAGACGGGTTGTACGTCGGTGTTACGGTCCAGCACCCGCCGGGACAGCGCGGCCACGTCCATCCCACCATCCAGGATGCCGCGGCCCAGCTCGCCCTGCCAGCCGGCGTAGCGCTTCTCGATGAAGCGCTCCAGCCACCCGTCCTGCAGGATGGCTTCGGCCGCCAGCAGCGCCCGGGCGCACACGTCCATGGCTCCGATGTGGCCCACGAGAACGTCCTCAGGATCGAGCGATTGCCGCCGCACCTTGGCGTCGAAGTTCATGCCGCCGGTGCCCAGCCCGCCGGCGCGCAGGATGTGCAGCATGGCCACGGTGAGTTCGGGCACGTTGTTGGGAAACTGGTCGGTGTCCCAACCCAGCTGCGGGTCGCCGCGGTTCATGTCGATGCAGCCCAGGATACCGGCCGCCGCTGCCATCGCCACTTCGTGCTCGAACTTGTGGCCCGCCAGGGTGGCGTGGTTGGCTTCGATGTTGACCTTCACCTCCTTGTCCAGGCCGTAGCGCTGCAGAAAGGCATGTACGGTCTGTACGTCGAAGTCGTACTGGTGGGCCGAGGGCTCGCGTGGCTTGGGTTCCAACAGGATGGTGCCGCGAAAGCCGATCCGGTGCTTGTGCTCCACCACCATCGACAGGAAGCGGCCCATCTGGTCGAGCTCCTGCCGTACATCGGTGTTCAGCAGGGTCTCGTAGCCCTCGCGGCCACCCCACAGCACGTAGTTCTCGCCGCCCATGGCGTGGGTCAGCTCCAGCGCTTGCGCCACCTGCGTGGCGGCGATGGCAAAGATTTCGGGGTCCGGGTTGGTGGCCGCGCCGGCCATGTAGCGGCGGTGGGAGAACAGGTTGGCCGTGCCCCACAGAAGCCGCACCCCCGTGCGATCCATGTGGCCCTGCAGCACCTCGCCCATGGCCTGCAGGTTGTCCTGCGACTCGCGCGGGGTGCTGCCTTCCGGCGCGATGTCGCGGTCGTGGAAGCAGAAGAACGGCACCCCCAGGCGGGTGAAGAGGTCGAAGGCGGCCTCGGCCTTCAGGCGCGCCTGGCGCATCGGGTCGCACCCCGGAGTCTCGAACCATTCGCGCTCGAAGGTCTGCCCGCCGAAAGGGTCCTGGCCCAGCCAGACGAAGGTGTGCCAGTAGCACACGGACAGCCGCAGGTGTTCATGCATGGGCTTGCCCAGCACCAGGCGCTCGGGCTCGTACCAGCGGAACGACAGGGGGTCGGTGCTCTGCGGGCCCCGGTAGGGCACGGGCTCGAACTCGGAAAAGCAGGATGACACGGCAATCTCCTTCAGGTGGGCGCGCCCGTGCGCAGGCGTTCGAGCGCCGGGTAGGCGGCGCGAAAACGCGCCAGGCGCGGTCGCAAGGTGTCGGTCCAGGCCGGGTCGGCCTCGTGCCGGGACAGCAGAGGCGGCGGCTGCAGGTCGGATTCGGCGAACGCGCCGCAAGCCAGGCCGGCCAGCCGGGCCGCGCCGATGGCGGCGGTGATGTCGCCGGATTCGCGCGCCAGCATCGGGACGCCCAGGCTCGACGCCAGCAACCCTGCCCAGTGCGCGCTGCGCGAGCCGCCGCCGACCAGCGAGAGGCCGGCGTCGAGCCGGGCGCCGGCCCGGGACAGCGCGTCGGCACCGTCGGCCAGCGAGAAGGCCACGCCTTCCATCACCGCATGCGCGAGATCGGCTGGCTCGTGCTCGCTGCGCAAGCCGAGGAAAGCTCCGGCGGCGTCGGCGTTGTTGTGGGGCGTGCGCTCGCCGGCAAGGTAGGGCAGGAACAGTGGTGCGCGCGCGGCGCGTTGCCGGTCGATTGCGGCCGCGGCCGTGGCGAGCTCGCTGCTGCCACGGCCGGTGATCGACTGCAGCCATTGCAAGCAAGCCGCCGCCGACAGCGTGACCGCCATCTGGTGCCAGCGTTGCGGCAGTGCGTGGCAGAACGCGTGCACCGCCTGGGATGGATTGGGGCTGAAGCGGTCGTTGGCGACGAACACCACGCCCGAAGTGCCCAGCGAGACGAAGCCCTGGTCGGCCCGCAGGCAACCCAGGCCGATGGCCGAAGCGGCGTTGTCGCCGCCCCCGCCGGCGATGGGAATCCCCGCCCGCAGGCCCCAATCCTGTGCCACCGTGTCCCGCAGCTGGCCGCTGATGGCGCTGCCTTCGACCAGGGCTGGCATGTGGTCCACAGACAGCCCGCAGCCGGCCAGCAGCTCCGGCGACCAGCGCCGCTGCGCGACATCCAGCCACAGCGTGCCGGCGGCGTCGGAGCAGTCGGAGACCGCCTCGCCGCACAACTGCAGGCGCAGCCAGTCCTTGGGCAGCAGCACGCGCCGGACCGCGGCGAACACCTGCGGCTCATGCTGGCGCAGCCAAAGCAGCTTGGGCGCAGTGAAGCCCGGCATGGCCAGGTTGCCGGTGATGCGCGACTGCGCCGGGACGGCCCGCTCCAGCGCTTCGCACTCCGAGGCGGAGCGGCTGTCGTTCCAGAGGATCGCCGGCCGCAGTGGCTGTTCGTCGGCGCCGAGCACCACCGCGCCATGCATCTGGCCCGACAGGCCGATCGCGGCGACGCCGCTCCAGCGCGGGCCCGCCTGCTCGCGCAAGCGGCGCACGGCGGACTCGCAGGCGGTCCACCAGTCGCCTGGGGCCTGCTCCGACCAGCCCGGGTGCGGGCGCGACAGGGCCAGCGGCGCGTCGGCGCCGCAGACCACGCGCAGGCCGTCCAGCAACACAGCCTTCACCCCCGAGGTGCCGAGGTCCAGGCCCAGCAGCAGGCTGCTCACTTGACGGCCCCGGCGGTGAGGCCCGCCACGATGCGGCGCTGGAAGAACAGGAACAGTAGCAGCACGGGCGCCACGATGATGCTGGAGAAGGCCATCGCGTTGGGCCAGTCGGCGTAGTCCGCACCGACGAAGCTGTACAGGCCCACGGTGGCCGGCTGCAGTGCCGCCTTGCTCAGCAGCGAGACCGGGTAGACGAATTCGCCGTACGCGAGCAGGAACACGATGGTGCCCACTACGATGTAGCCCACCCGCGCCAGCGGGATCACCACGCGGAAGAAGGCCCCGACGCGCGACGCACCGTCCACCCGCGCCGCTTCCTCGATCTCCGGGGGGATCTGGGCGAAGGTGGTGCGCAGCATCACGATGGCGAAGGGCAGGGTCTTGGTCGTGACGGCGATCACCACGCCGAGGTGGGTGTTCAGCAGCCCCAGTTGCTTGAAGATCACGAACATGGGGGTGACGAGCAGCGCCGGCGGAAGCACCTGCGACACCATGATCGCCACCAGCACGGCGTCCAGCCAGCGCGAACGCACCCGCGCCAGTGCATACGACGCGCCGCTGCCGATCACCAGCGTCAGCAGGGTCGCGCCGCCGGCGATGACGAAGCTGTTGAACAGGAAGCGGCCGACGTTCTCGCGTTCGAAGACCCAGCGATAGGAAGCCAGGGTGGGCGCCTTCGGGAAGTACGTCGGCGGGATGCTGAAGATTTCGGCCGACGTCTTGAACCCCGAGATGAACATCCAGTACACCGGGAACAGGTACACCGCGGCGAGGCAGACGCCCACCGCGGTGAACAGCCAGGGGCGCCAGCCGGTGGAATGGGCGGCGATCATGCCGCCCGCTCCTCGGCCCGCACGCTGCGCACGTACACCACGGCCACGGCAAACACCACCGCGAGCATCAGCGTGGAGATCGCCGCACCGGCACCGAAGTTGAACTGCTCGAACGAGAGCATGTACGACCACAGCGGGAAGATGTTGCTGGCGTCCACCGGGCCGCCGTGGGTCATGGTCCAGATGATGTCGAACGCCCGCATCGTGTAGATGGTTCCGATCGCCAGCACCGCGTAGATGGTGGGCCGCAGCAGCGGCAGCGTGATGAACCAGAAGCGCTGCCGGGCATTGGCCCCGTCCAGGGCCGCTGCCTCGTACAGGTCGCGCGGGATGCCGGCCAGGCCTGCGGCCAGCAGGATCATGGTGAACGGCAGTCCGAACCAGATGTTGGTGGCAGTCACCGCACCCAGCGCCAGCTTGGGATCGCTCAGCCAATAAGTCGCCCCGTTGACCAGGCCCAGCACCTGCAGCAGGTGGTTCACCACGCCGCCGTCGCTGGCCAGCATCCACTTCCAGACCGCGCCGATCACCAGTGGCGGCAGGATCCAGCCGGCCAGGAACACCCCGCGCAGGAAACCGCGCCCGGGGAAGTCCCGTTCGAAGAACAGCGCCAGCGACAGGCCGAGCACGAACTGCACCACCACGTTGGCGGCGACGAAGACGAAGGTCTGCCAGGCGACCCGCGCGAACAGCGGATCGGCCACCAGCTTGCGGTAGTTGTCGAGGCCGACCCATGGCCTGTCGAGTTGGGCAAGGTTGCCCATCGACACCTGCTGAAAGCTCATCAGCAAGTTGTAGAGGATGGGATAGCCGATGAAGAACGCGAGGAACAGCGCCGAGGCGCCGACCGCCAGCGGCCACACCGCTTCCGAGTCGGCCAGGCGCTGCAACCGGTGCCCCGGCCCGGCCTGCGTCCTACGACCAGCGAGCGCAGCTGTCGATGCCATATTCGCTCATGCCGCGGCTGAATTCCGGGCCGCTGATAAGTGGCCTGCCCGGGGTGCCCGGTATGTATTCCAGTGGACGCCCGTCGCGGCCGTGGTGGATGCCGGCGTCACGGGCGCCTTCCACGCTGGCGAAGTGCAGGGCGAACCCGGCCCGGGTGCGGTCGGTGTGGTTGGGGCCGGTCGCATGCGCGGTGTTGAAGGTGAAGATCACCACGCCGCCGGCAGGCAGCTCCGTCAGGCGCGCCCGCGCCTCGTCCGGGTAGCAGCGCACATGGTGGTCGCTCAGTGGGTCGCGGCTGTGCGGCAGCGCCTGGCGATGCGAGCCGGGGATGAACCGCATGGTGCCGTTCTCGGCCGTCGCCGCGTGCACCGCGGTCCACACCGCGACGCCGTCCATGGGGTTGCGCAGCTTGAAGTAGTCGTTGTCCTGGTGCCAGCTGGTGCCGGCGCCGTGGCGTGCGGGCTTGAGGAAGATCTGGTCGAAGTACAGGAACGCCGGCGTGCCCACCACCTGGCTGACCAGCGCTCGAAGCCGGGGGTGGAACGGGACGTCCCGCAGCAGCTGGCTGTGCTTCCAGGTGGCCACCAGCTGCAGGTTGGACTGGCGCTCGTCGGTCGACACGTCGCGCAGCAGGCCGTCGGCCTGCAGCCGTTCGACCTCCTGCTGCAGGGCGCGGGTCTGCGCCTCGTCATAGAACTGCGGCAGGGCAAGGAACCCCTCTTCCCGATACTGGCGCAGCTGCGCTCCGGTCAACATCGATGTTCTCCTGTCAGAGGTTGTCCAGCGGCGTCTTCTGCAGGATCGGTTCGATCACGCCGGCCGCCTTCTGCAGTGCCGCCTGCGGAGTGGCCACCCCGGTGAGCGACTCCTGGATGGCGGCTTGCAAGGCGCGCGACATCTCGGGCCATTGCGGGTGCGGGCCCAGCGGCCGGGCGCTCTGCATCTGCTTGGTGAACACGGCGTACGCCTGCGGCCACTGCGGGTTGGCCACGGTGATGTTGGTGGCCGGCATGCGCCCGGACGGCCAGGCCGTCTGCACCTGCTGCGGCTGCGACATGAACTCGATGACCCGGAACGCTGCGTCGCGCTGCTTGGCGCCCTTGGGGACCGCGAAGTTGAAGCCGCCGATGGCGGAAGCCTCGATGTTCTTGCCGTCGCGCACCGGCAGCGTGGTCACCCGCCAGTCGAACTTCACTTCCTTGGCCAGGCGCGGCAGCTCCCACGGCCCGGTGATCACCATCGCGGTGTTGCCTGCCATGAAGGTGTTGGTCACGTCGTACTGCCGGCGCGTGAGCGCGTCGCGCGACACCAGCCCGCTCTTCATCAGGTCGGTCCAGAACGTCAACGCCTCCACGGCCTCGGCCGAGCGGAGGTTGTTCAGGGAAGCACCGGACTGGTAGAGGACGGGAATGAACTGGAATACACCTTCCTCCGACTGGATGGCCGAATAGCCCAGGCCGAAGACGTTCTTGCTGCTGTCGGTCAGCTTCTCGGCATGCGAGCGCAGCTCGGCCCAGGTCCGAGGCGGCCTGGCCGGGTCCAGCCCCTTGGCCTTGAACATGTCGGCGTTGTAGTAGAGCGCCAGCGTATTGCTCTCGCGCGGGACCCCATACACCTTCCCGCGCCAGCTGACCGTGGACCAGCGATACGGTGTGTACTGGCTGGACTTGATCACCTGCGACTGCTGCACCAGGGCGGTGAGGTCCTCCAGTGTGCCCTGCAGCGCGAAGCCGACGTTGTCCGGATTGTTGATGGTGATCAGGTCCGGAACGTCCCCGGTGGCCACGGCACGCGCCAGCTGGTTGGTGATCTGCGCGAACGGCAGCACCTTGGCCTCGATCTGCATGCCGGGATTGGCCTCGTTCCAGCGCTTGATCGCGGCGTGGATCATGTCCGTTTCGAGATTGAAGATGTGCCACAGCTGGATGGTGCCGGTCTGGGCGCGCAGCGGCAGCGCGGCCAGGACGCCGGTGGCGGCCAGGGTGGTCAGCAGGGTGCGGCGGTGCAGGGAATCCATGGTGTCTCCTAGGCTTGCGTTGCCGGCCTTTCAAGCGCCGGTGGGTTGGGCGGGCGACAGGCTGCTGCCGTCGCCCGCGTCGAACAGGTGCAGATGCTGCGGGCTGGCGCGCAGCCACAGACGGTCGCCCTTGCGGCCGTCGAAACGCTCGCGCAGGTTCACGGTGGCCAGTGCCGAGCCCACTGCCACCACCACGTGGGTGTCGGCGCCGGTGGGCTCCACGCTGGCCACCGTGGCGGGAACCGCCCCCGGCGAATCGGACGCCACCAGGTCCAGGTGCTCCGGCCGCACGCCGACGCAGACCGGCCGGCCCTGCGCGGCCGGCAAAGGGTGCTGCAGCGGCAGCATGGACCCGTCGGGGAGCCGGACGGCGGCACCCTCCAGCCTGCTGCTGTCGAAGAAGTTCATAGAAGGCGAACCGATGAACCCGGCCACGAAGCGGTTGGCCGGGCGGTCGTACAGCTCGTTGGGCGTGCCGGCCTGCTCGATGCGGCCGGCGTTCATCACCACGATACGGTCGGCCATGGTCATGGCCTCGATCTGGTCGTGGGTGACGTACACACTGGTGCTGCCCAGCCGGTCGTGCAGCATCCGGATCTCGGTGCGCATCTGCACCCGCAGCTGGGCGTCCAGGTTGGACAGCGGCTCGTCGAACAGGAACACCCGAGGCGAGCGCACGATGGCCCGCCCCATCGCCACCCGCTGGCGCTGGCCGCCCGAGAGCTGCCGGGGAAACCGGTCGAGCAGCTGGCCGAGGTTGAGGGTCTCGGCCGCGCGCTGCACCTGGACGGCCCTGTCGGCTGCAGGCACACCGCGCAGCTTGAGGCCGAATTCGATGTTCTGCCGGACGGTGAGGTGCGGGTAGAGCGCGTAGGTCTGGAACACCATGGCGACGTCGCGGTGCATGGGCGGGACGTCGTTGACGCGCTCGCCGCCGATGAAGAGGTCCCCGGCGCTCGGGTGCTCCAGCCCCGCGATCATCCGCAGCAAGGTCGATTTGCCGCAACCCGACGGGCCGACCAGCGTGACGAATTCGCCATCGGCAATCGCCAGGTCCAGGTCTCGGATGACCTCGACGCTTCCGAAGCGCTTCTGAATGCCGCTGACAGTGACCGAGGCCATGAGGATGCAACTCCCTAGGGTTTTCGAGAAGTAGGACCAGAAACGTTTTTGCTGGCTTCCAAAAACGATTTTGGCTAGACTTCTCTCGCCACTAGCTAGGAGAAACCCTTGGAAGCAATCTTTCGCGAACTCGACGGTGCTCTGGTTGCCAGCATGCACGGTGAAACCCTGAGGATCGATCCGTGGGGCCCCCATTCGCTGCGCGTGCGCAGCACCCTGGCTCGCACGTTCGGTGACGAGGAGCTCTCGGCTTTGCTGCCCCAGCGTGCCGAGAAGCCGATGATCGAGATCGGTCAGCGCCAGGCCACCATCACCCACGGCCGGCTGCGCGCGGAAGTCGCCTGGGTTCATCCGCATGGCGAGCCCAAGGACGAACTGCAGTTGCGCTTCGTGGAGTGGCCCAGCGGGCGCGAACTCACTTGCGAGACGCGCAGCCACTTCGCCTGGCCGCCCTCGCGCCACTTCCGCGGTCAGGTGGGCGGCGGCTGGTCGCTCGAGGCCACGTTCAAGGCGTATGACGACGAGCGCTTCTACGGCCTGGGCCAGCATCAGCACGGCCTGCTGGATCAGAAGGGCACCGTCATCGCGCTGCACCAGAAGAACGCCGAGGTTTGCATCCCGTTCGCGGTCAGCAGCCGCGGCTATGGCTTCCTGTGGAACAACCCGGCCATCGGGCGCGTGGAGCTGGCGCGCAATCTCACCAAGTGGGTGGCCGATCTCACGCATCGGCTGGACTACTGGGTCACGGCGGGTGATGCGCGGCAGGTCTTGGCTCAGTACGCCCAGGCTACGGGCCGAGCGCCGCAGTTTCCGGAGTGGGGCACCGGCTTCTGGCAGTGCCGCCTGCGCTACCGTAACCAGGAAGAGCTGCTGTCGGTGGCGCGCGAACACGTCGGGCGCGGCTTGCCCCTGTCGTGCATCGTGATCGATTTTTTCCATTGGACCCGACAGGGTGAGTGGCGTTTCGATCCTGTGGCCTGGCCCGATCCCGCCGCCATGGTGCGCGAGCTGCAGGCGCTCGGCGTGCAGGTCATGGTCTCGATCTGGCCCACGGTCAACGTCAACAGCGAGCTGTACTCGCACATGCAGCAGCAGGGCCTGCTGCTGCGGGCGGAGCGGGGCGTGAACGTGATGCTGCCGTTTGTCGATACCGACACGGGCGGCGGCTACAAGATGCACCTGGCGTACTACGACCCCAGCAATCCGCTCGCGCGCGATTTTCTGTTCGAGCGGTGCCGAGAGAGCTACCTGGCGCACGGGATCAAAGGTTTTTGGCTGGATGCCTGCGAGCCCGAGACGCGCCCCAACGACCCGGACAACCTGCGCTACCACCTGGGCAATGGCGCGGAAGTGGGCAATGCTTACCCGTTCTTCCACGAGCGCGGCTTTTACGAAGGGCTCAAGCGTGAAGGGGTGGAAGACGCCATCCTGCTATGCCGTTCGGCGTGGGCCGGCAGCCAGCGTTACGGTGCGCTGGTGTGGTCGGGGGACATCACTTCGACCTTCGAGGCGTTCCAGGCCCAGGTGCGCAGTGGGCTGAACATGGGCCTGTCGGGCATGGGCTGGTGGACCACCGACATTGGTGGTTTCTACGAAGGCAATGGTGAAGATCCGCAGTTCCGGGAGCTGTTGCAGCGATGGTTCGCCTGGGCCGTGTTCTGCCCGGTGTTCCGGCTCCACGGCTTTCGCATCCCGGACGCGGTGGCGCGCTCGGCGACCAAGCCTCTCAAGCCCTACGGCACCGATGCATTGGCCGTGTTCACCGACACCGGCGGGTCGAATGAAGTCTGGTGCTGGGGAGAGGAAGTGCTCGCAACGGTGCGCAAATTCATGGCCCTGCGCGAGCGGCTGCGGCCCTATGTGGCACAGTCGATGCACCAATACAGCGAAACCGGACTGCCGCCCATGCGTGCCCTGCTCATCGAGTTCCCCGACGATCCCGCGGCGGTGGCGGTGGATGATGCCTACCTGTTCGGCTCCGACCTGCTGGTGGCCCCGGTGCTGGACTACCAGGCCCGCTCGCGCCGGGTCTACCTGCCGCGCGGCGCCCGGTGGCGTGATCCGTGGACCGGCCGCACGCATGAAGGCGGCACCACCGTCGAGGTCCAGGCGCCGCTGGACCGGATTCCGCTGTTCGAGCGCGATGGCGCGCGTGTCGTCGAGGTCGAGGTTGGCGGATAACCCCCACGTCCAGGAGACGGGCAGCGAACACGAGCTGCCCAGCAGCCCTTCGCGGGTGGGCATCGTGCAGTTGGCCGAGTCGCTGGGGCTCTCGGTCAGCACCGTCTCGCGCGCGCTCAACGGCTACAGCGATGTGTCGCCGGCCACACGCGCCCGCATCGAGGACGCGGCGGCGCGTCTGGGCTACAAGCCCAACGCCAAGGCGCTGAAGCTGCGGCTGGGGCGCACCCACACGATCGCCTTTGTTCTATCGCCTTCGCAGCGGCAGTACGCGGATCCCTTCTACATTCCCCTGTTGACCTCGCTCGACGAGAGCCTCGCGGCCCTAGGGCTGGATCTGATGGTGACGGCCTCGCGCAGCGGGGAGCAAGAGCTAGAAGTGTTTCAGCGGCTGGTGGAAGGCGAGCGCGCGGACGGTATCGTCTTCTCGCGCACGCGGCCCGACGACGTGCGGGTTCGCTACTGTCTGGCCCGGCAATTTCCGTTCGTCACCCTGGGGCGCAGCAACACCCTGAGGCCGTATTCCTGGGTTGACGTCGACCATGGGGCCAGGGGTTATCACGCAGCCCGGACCCTCATCGACCTGGGGCACCGTTCCCTGGTCCTGCTGAACACCTCGTCCCGCTACAACTACAGCCGCAACTGCGCCGATGGATTCCGCAAGGCCGTCGACGAGGCATCGGCCGCTGTGTCGGCGCGCGTGATCGACGGCGGCATGACCGAGGAAAGCGGCGATCGGCTGGGCCGCGAACTCCTTGCCGCTGTGCCGCCACCCACTGCTTTCGTGTGCGGCAACGACGCCATGGCTTTGGGCGTGATGCACGCAGCGTCCGAGCTAGGCCTCGTCGTGGGTCGCGATGTCTCGGTGATCGGGAGCAACGATGTGCCCATCGCCCGCTTCGTCTCGCCTGGCCTGTCGAGCTACGCTGCGCCTATAGAAGAGGTGGGCGGGGCCTTGGTCAAGCTGCTGCACCGGCAAATGACCGGCCATGCGGCAGAGCCGCAATCCATGATGTTCGATCCGGTCTTCATGGCTCGAGGGAGCCACGGCCGCGCGCCTGAATAGCGGTCCTCATCCTCGGCGTGAGCACGACGCTCGAGTTGAGCTGCAAGGGCGGGCCTGGCAAGCAAGCCCCAGGCTGGAACGGCCCTACCGCCGCCGGATCCCGCCGCCCACCGGCGTCCAGCGCATCACGTTGCTGAGCTCCCGGCGACCGTGGGCGGCGCGCGCCACCAGCGCCGCGCCGACGAAGGTGCCCAGCGTCCGGACGGACAGCGACGGATGCTTGCGGGTCGCCAGCCAGGCGCCCAGGCCAGCGGCCAGGGCCGCCCAGTGTTCGCCAGGGAACAGGGGCTTGGGGTTGTCGTAGCGCTTCAGGGCTTGCGGCTTGTCGGGCATGTCCATGGTGTGTGTCCTTCGGTGCAGGCCTCACGGTAAGGCCGTGGGCGGTGGCGCCGCTTCAGGTTCTGGACCCACCCTGCGTCGGATATTTCCTCTGCCGCGCTTCCATATCGCGGGCCTCATCGGTGCAGCGGATGAGTCCGGCTGAGGATGAGCAAGGCTCGCCGGTAGCGCTCGTGGAAGCAGGGTGAGCATCAAAGCGTAACGAAGCCCCCCACGAAGTCCGGCACAGCCATTAAGGTCGGCAGCATGCGCAGGCGGACCTTTGCCCAGGCTGTCACGGCAGGCGCCGCGCTGGCCCTGCCGGGCTGTGGCACGCCCATCGGCCAGCTCTGGTTGCGGCTGTTCCCCAAGCCCGGACCGGCGCTGGGCACCAACCTGTCGGGCCTGGAATGGGCGCAGCCGGGGTTGCGCTACGGTCCCGGCACCGCACCGAACCTCAACTTCACGGCGCCGCGCAAGGCCGAAGTCGCCTGGCTGGCCAGCCACGGCTACACCCGCAACCGCTTGCCGATCCAGTGGGAGATGCTGCAGCCGATGCTGCACGACAGCCCCGCCGATGCGCGAGCGCGTGCGCTGATTGGCCAACCCGGGGAACTGCACGCCGGCTACGCGGCCTACATCACCGATGTGCTCGACGCGCACGCGGCGGCCGGCACCAAGGTCATTCTGGACTGCCACAACTACTGCCGCTACCGCGATTTCAGGTTCCAGCCCGATGGGTCGGTCAAAGGGCTCAAGCGGCCGCCCGATCCGCTGCTGCGGGCCTACACCGGGGACAACACGCAGGTGCAGGAGCGCATCTTCTCGCTGGCGCCGCAAGCCACCTTGCGCGTCGGGCATTTCACCGATTTCTGGACGCGCGTGGTGCACCGCTGGAAGGGTCATCCGGGCGTGGGCGGCTGGGGCCTGATGAACGAGCCGCACGACCTGCCGCGGCCGGGGGAGAGCGTGGCCTCCAGCGGCGGCGGGCAGGACCTCACGATCTGGCCCACCTTCGCGCAGGCCGCCGTGAATGCGATCCGCGAGATCGACGGCGCCACGCCCATCTACGTGGCGGGCAACGACTGGAGTTCGCCGCTGGGCCTGGCCAGCAGGACCCCGGGCTTTCCGCTGGCCGGCGCCAACCTGGTGTACGAGGTGCACCTGTACCTGGACGCACTCAGCAACGGCAAGGCCTTTGACTACGACACCGAAGCGGGGCGCCGGGTGGGCGGCCTGTTGGGTCCGCGGCCGCTGCACCCCGACACCGGTGTCGAGCGGCTGCGGCCCGCCGTCGCCTGGGCCGGGGCCCGCGGCCTCAAGCTCGCGCTCACCGAGGTCGGCATGCCGATCGACGACCCGCGCTGGCAGGAGATGTTCACCCGGCTGGTGGACTACGGCTGGCGCAGCGGCATCGAGATGTGCAGCTGGATGGGCGGCAGCCATTGGGCCATCCGCAACTACGCGATCAACCACACCCCCGGCTGGCACCAGCGCAAGACGGTGGAGCCGGCGGTGTCCGGCTGCCTGAAGGCGCCGCTGGGCGTCAGCCGCGCCGCGCTGTTCGACGAGGGGCCGGGCTGGCTGCCCGCCGGCACCACGGCCACCTTCACCCTGCGGGCTCGCGGCTTCCTGGCCGCGCCGCTCACCGTCGAGGTCGCGGCACAGGGCGGCGGCAGCTTCAGCAAGGCGGTACTGACCATTCCCGCAGGCGCCAACGGCTCGGACAGCTTCAGCTTCACCCCTGCAAGTGCGGGGGTGGCGCTGCTCACGTACAGCAGTCCTGGCGGGCACCAGGTGCCGCCGGCGCGCAAGGTCTATTCCCTGGCGGACCCGGTGGCGCATGCCGCGGTGCAGCTGTCCGACGCGGCGCACGCGGTCCTGGCCAGGTACGGGGCGAGCAAATGGGAGATGGCCGACGGGCACACCGACTTCGTGCAGGGCGGTCCCGCTTCGGACGGGCAGCAACTGCGCGCGGTGTGCGACTCGGGCTTCGGCTCCACGGTCGGCAACGCCATGGAGATGCTGAACTGGGTCAATCGCGACAATGCGCTGTCGGGCACGATGAAGGTGCCGGTGATGCGCACGGTGCACGGCCGCAAGGCGAGCGACCACACCGCGCCCGACACCTTCGGCCTCTGGTGCAAGAAGACCGCGCCCCAGCCGGGCATCCAGCCGCGCCCGGTCAACCGGGTGCCGTACGACCTGCACGAGCCGCATTTCGCCATCGCCGCCATCAGCGTGCCGGGAACGGGGCACCATGGGGTGGTGTTCCAGGCATCGCGGGCGGAGGCCAACCAGGCCGCCGAGATCGCGCTCGCCGGCAACGTGCCGCAGGCGCGTTGGCGCGATGCCGACGGCCAGGAAGTGGTGCTCACCGCCGGCTCACCGCTCACCCCCCACCTGCCGGCGGTGATCGCGCTCACCTGCGAACCCGGCGCACAGGCGCTGCGGGTGAACTCCGCGCAGGCCGGGCGCGCGAGCGCACGCCTGGCGCCCAGCGTGTTCGCGCAGTTCCTGATCGGGTGGGGCTTCCTGAACCACTATCCGCGCGCCGGGTTCGGCGGGCATGTGTTCTCGGTGGTCACGGGCCGCGGCGTTCCCACGCCCGAGGAACTCGCGGTGCTGGAGCGCTACCTGGCCGGGACCGCCGGCCTGGACCCGCGCAGCTGGCCGCGGGGAGGGGGGTGAGTCAGCCCGGCTTGCAGAGGTTGTCTTGCGGACTGTGGGGTCAGTTCCGGCCTGAAGCAGACGTGAACACCTTGTCGAGTCCGCGCAACACAGCTATGTGCTGTCCTGAAGGACGCGCACGCTCGCGCGGTCGCATTCCGGTCACGACACCAGCGTTTCTGCAAACCACAAGCTGGTGAGGCCAACCCAGGTTGTGGCAGCGGCTCGGGCCGGGGCGGTCTGAGCACTCCCCTTTGCGGCGGTGCTTGGAGACGCGGCGAAGGCAGGAAACACCAGCGTAAATTTCGCGCCCCGTTGAGGTTCACCTTCAGCACGGACGGCGCCGCCGTGACGCTCTATGATGCGGCGCACATTCGCCAGGCCCATCCCCGTCCCCTCGAAGACCACATCGTTGTGAAGCCGTTCGAAGGGACGGAACAGGCGGTCTGCCCGCGCCATGTCGAAGCCAATCCCATTGTCACTGATGGCAACTTCGTGGGCGCCCTCTGCATTCTGGACGCTGGCGACGTGGATTCGCGGATTTTCAGAATGCCGGCTGTACTTCACCGAGTTCGAAAGTAGGTTGATGACAGCGAGCAGCAGGAGGGATCGGTCGCCACGCACCTGCGGGAGCGGGCATATGTTCCAGCTCACTGGCCGGGCAGTATTCTCCGCCACGGCAACCCTCGCCTCTTCAAAAACGGTGTTGAGATCGACCGCTTCCGCCGTGATTTCCCGCTGGGCCAGGCGCGAGAATTCCAGGAGGCTGCGGATCATCTGGTTGGCCATGCCAGCCGCGGCGATGATGCGTCGCAGATAGGAGGCCTGACGCTCGGCGATCAGATGTCCGCTTTGTCGCTCGATGACCTGGGCGAATGCGCCGATGGTGGTGATGGGCTGCTGCAGGTCGTGCGCCAGGGCCCCGGCAAATGCATCCAGGTCGCGGTTGGCAGCTTCCAGCTTCGTGCTCACGCGCTGCAATGCGGCCGAGCGGCGCCGTTGCGCCTCGTTCGCTTCAACCAGCCGAGCGTAGAGCATGCTGTTTTCCAGCAGCAGCACCGCCAGCACGAAGCTGCTGGCCGCCAGCCCGAAGATGCGGCCGGCGTACCAGCCCAGGTCGTAGCGCGCGTTGTTGAAAACAGCAGCCAACGCGGTGTCGGCCGCCCAGACGCACAGGACAACCATCAGCCAGAGGTCAATGACCGAGTGCGACTTCTTCAGCCACAGTAACAGCAGGGTGAGAAGACCCAGCAGCCAAGTGAACACCGCTACGGCAGCCTTTGCGCTCGCGTCGGAGTTGCCGGACATCAAGGGCATGACCACGGGCATTGCGCTGGCCAGGGCCAGGGCAGATGCAGCGGCCACGACGGTGAGACCGATGGCCACGGCCATCTCGACCGAAGCGGTCCGGACACCGACCCTGTGCGCCGCCGGGGCGTCGCTCATCCGTGCGTAGGCCAGGACATAGACGGGAAACCCGATGTGCCACAGGAAGTACAGCCAAGCGGTCGTCTGGCCACCGCCGAGCAAGCCGGCCGGAGCAAACAAGCCGGGAAAACTCAGCGCATGCGCCATGGCCATCAACGCGCCGAAGAGATACGCACAAGCCAAGACAAGGAGCTTGCGGGAGCGCAGGATGGTGTACTGCCCCAGCAGCAATAGCATCGTGATCACGTCAATGACCACCAGAGCGGACTGATAAATCGGCAGGAACGCCGGTACCGCAGGCAGCGGCGTCTTCGCGAACGGAGCCAAGGCCACGAAGAGGAGCATCGACAGCACCATGACCGCTGCTGCAGCCCGCCATTGGCCACGACCCGGGCTCAGGGTGGAGAGGAACGGCGCCCGGCTGCTGCGCACAAGCTCTGGAGCCGGACGCTGGGGATCAAAAGCAAAGGCAGCCTCGAAAACGCTTGCCTTCTCAGGCTCCCGTTGCGACGCACTGTCATGCATTTGCTGAACGACCATCGGCTCCTCCCTGAAGCTGTTTGAGTGCAACCCTAGCCTCACGGGGTGACAAGCCCATGAAGCAATCCCCGCCACGGACTTGTCAGCGCAGAGGTGTGCTCCCGGGCGCAGGGCTGAAGTAGCTGCCGTGGCCGTAATGCTTCACACTGCAACGGGGGTGTTCAACGTTTGCTCCTGCCAAGACGTACATGCGAGACGAGACGACGCTCGGCCTTTAGCAGTGCCAGCCTAGCAATGGCTTCAACTAGCAACCAGCAGCCGCAAGCTGATCGTTACTCAGGCATTTGCGCAGCTGGAGCAGCACGGACTTTTACGCTCAACGGATTCAGTCGGGTCGAAGCCGGGCGTTGGCGCTGTCGACGCCGGCAGCGATCAAGTCGCGACCGCTTGGAGTGCCTGTGCATCGTGCTGGGCGACGCTCGCATCTGGCGTGCGGCTGAAGCAGCATAGGGTCTCCTACTTCTTTCACGATACCGGCCGACACCTCAGAAGCGTCCACGTGCTTGAAGCTAGCGAGTCGGAGCGCTCTCAGCAATGATGGCAGTGGCGACCAGCTCAGAGCGGGTGGCCTCGATCGCGGCATCCAGGCGCAGGATTAGGTGGCCATAAGCGCGCGCGTCCGCCACTGCGGACTCGATCTCGGCGGCATCGGTCATGATCGCCATGAAGCCGAGGGTGCCGGCGGCGCCCTTCACCTTGTGTGCTTCGCGAGCGGCTTCCTCGGGGGAGCCTTCGGCGATGGCGCGCTGGTAGCGGTCGAAAGCGGCGAGCGACCTGTGGATGATGTCCTCGAAATCGGCGGGCGAGCAGCTTCGTCGCAAAGTTCCAAGCGCCTTGCCATCCAGCAGGGCGCGGCCGGTGGTTGCTGCCAAGCGGCCGCTGGGGGCCTTGCCGCCGGTGTGCCGCTTCATGGCCGCTTCCAGCTGGTCCCAATCGATCGGCTTCATCAGGCAGTCGTTCATTCCGGCTTCAAGGTAGCGCTCGCGCTCGCGGGCCATCACGTTGGCGGTCAGGCCCAGGATGGGAATGTCGCGCGTAGCGCCTGCCAGCCTGCGGATGCGCCGGGTAGCTTCCACCCCATCCATCACCGGCATCTGGACGTCCATCAGCACGAGGTCGAACGCCTGCTTCTCCACCAGCTCGACTGCCTGGCCGCCGTGGTCGGCAAAAACCAGCGTGTGTCCCTGCTTGCTCAAGACGCTGCGCAAGATGACCCGGTTGATCTCGACGTCCTCGGCGATCAAGATCCGTCGTGGCGTGACTGGGCCTGTCGCGGCGGTGCTTGGGCGCACAAGGTTAAGCGGATCCCCCCGGCCCAGAGGCACTTCGAAGTAGAACAGGCTTCCCAGGTCTGGGCTGCTGCGCACCCCGATCTCGCCGCCCATCGCATTGACCAGGCGTTTGCTGATCGCAAGACCCAGCCCACTGCCGCCGAAACGCCTGGCCGTGGAGTTGTCCACCTGGGTGAACGGCGCAAAGAGGGTTCCCAGCTTTTCCGACGGAATGCCCAGCCCGGTGTCCCTGACCTCGAAACGGAAACGCGCGTCTGAGCCAACGCCGTGGAGTTGCGACACCGTGACCGTCACGCCGCCGCGCTGGGTGAACTTGATACCGTTGCTCACCAGGTTCAGCAGCACCTGCTTGAGCCGGGTGGGGTCGCCGCGCAGGGTCAACGGCGAATGCGGGGCAATCTCGACGTGAAGGTCCAGGCCTTTCTCTACCGCCAGGGGATGGGCCAGCGACCGCAGCCGCTCAAGAAGGTCTGGAAGAGAAAAGTCCATCTGCTCGAGCTCAAGCTTGCCCGACTCCATCCTTGAGAAGTCCAGGATGTCATTGATGACACTGAGCAGGTGGCGCCCGGAGGAGCGCATGACGTCTACGTAACCGGCCTGGACGGGTGTGAGCTTTTCTGCGCGCAGGAGGTCGACCATGCCCAGAACGGCTGTCATCGGTGTGCGAATCTCGTGGCTCATGGTCGCGAGGAAGTCGCTGCGCGCGTCACTGGCCTTGCGCAGCTTGGCCGCCAGGTCGCGCTGCTGGATCAGCAGCACGGCGAACGGCAGGCTGCAAAAGAGCATGGTGAAGAGGTACAGCTGCACTGCTTCGATCCTGAGCTCCAAGGTTGTGGGTGCTGGGATCAGCGCCGCCACGGGACCGTTACCCACCAGCGTGGCCGCGACCGCCGCCACCGTGGCGGTCATAACGGCTGACGTGCCGCCCAGCAGCCCGAAGACCCATGTCATCACCAGCACCAAGGGGAAGCTCAGGAACAGCATGGGCGTACTGAAGTTCTGGCTTAGAAGCATTGCCAGCCACGTGAGGCCGGCAAGCAGGCCCACTGCGCGTGCGGGACTGAGGCTGGACAGCATGTCCTTTCGGATGTTCGCGTCCGACCACATCAGGAGCATCGGCGTCGCAACCAACAGCCCCAGCGAATTGGCCACGTACCAGGAGCGCCAAACCGAATGAAAGGGCAGCTGGTGGGACTCTGAAAGGGCAAACGCCCCTGCGGTGGCACTCAGTAGCGGAACCGCCAGGCACGCGGCCATGATCCTGGCGGCGGCGGCCACGCTGCTAAAGGACGCAGTGATCCCGCCTAGCTTGTTGATGAGCGCTGCGGTGAGCGCGATCTCCAAGGCGTCGGATGCCGCGATGATCCACGGCGGCCCGCCATCCCCGAACCAACGGGTTGCAAGCGCATCGCACATGGCGAGCACCACCAGGAAAGCAGGCCAAGTGGATGGCGAATGACGCAGCAGCGCCGCAACTCCAATGGCATTGGCGAACCAAAGCGGTGAAGCCGTCCCGAAGGTCTTGAGTGCCCAGCCAGCGGAAACGAAATAGGCCATTGCCACCAGCACCAGGTGAACGATGGGCGGTGCGGTGAGTTTGGGAGTTCGCATCATGTGCGGGCGCTCCTTGCTACGGCGCCAGGCCGCCACTTGTTCAGAACGGTCCAGAGTTCAGGGATCTCTATCGGTTTGCCGACAAAGTCGTCCATGCCGGCTTCCCGACATTGGATCCGGTCCTCTTCCATGGCACTGGCGGTCATTGCGATGATGGGTACGCCCACCCCGCGCTCTCGCAGTGCCTTCGTGCACCGCAGCCCGTCCATCACCGGCATCTGCACGTCCATCAGCACGACGTCAAAGTGCTCCGTGGCCATCCTGGCCAGGGCGGCGGCGCCGTCTGCTTCGACGGTGACGCTGGCGCGGGTGTCGCCCAGGATCTCGCAGGCCACGATTTGATTGATGTCGTTGTCCTCCACAAGCAGGATCCGAACGCCCGCCAGGTCTGGTGTGCTGCCGTACTGCACCGAATCATCCGCTGGCGCCGACGCCTTGACCCGGACCGTGAACCAGAATTCGCTGCCCACCCCGGGCTGGCTGTTGACACCCACCGCGCCACCCATCAGCGGCGCGAGCTTGGCGCAGATGGCGAGACCCAGGCCGGTACCCCCGTACTTGCGAGTGGTGGAAGCGTCGGCCTGCTCAAAGCTCTGGAACATGCGCCCAACCTGCTCCTCGGTCATGCCTATCCCGGTGTCATTCACGGCGAACCGTATCAGCAGGCCGTCGCCGCTTTGCTCGACCACTGCGACATCCACATTGACCGACCCGTTCTCCGTGTACTTCACAGCGTTGCTCAGGTAGTTCAGCAGCAGTTGGCTGATGCGCAGGGCATCGCCCTGCAGCCAGAACGGCACCGCCGCATCGGTGCGAGTCGTCAGCCGAACACCGTTGGCACGGGCCTTGTCAGCGACCATCTCCAGGGCAGCGACAAGCACCGGACCGAGTTCGAAGGATCGGCTCTCGACCGTCAGCTTCCCCGAAGCGATCTTGGAATAGTCCAGGATGTCGTTCACGATCCCCAGGAGGTGGCGCCCGGCACCGCGCACGCGGCGAAGATGATCGCGCTGGCCGGGCGCCAGGTCTTCTTTCAGCACGATGTCCGTGAGCCCGATCACCGCGTTCAGCGGGGTGCGGATCTCATGGCTCATGTTGGCCAGGAAATCTGCCTTCGCGCGGCCAGCGGCGTCGGCGGCCTCCTTGCTGGACTGCAGGGCAGCCGTCCCCGCAGCGAGTGATCTATGAAGGGCCGCGACGCGATTGGCCACCAACAGGCGCAGGCGCAGATCGTCCGCATCCAGCGGCTTGACCAGGTAGTCGTCAGCGCCCGCCTCGATGCCCTCGAGCATCTGGGCTCGCTCGGCCAGCCCCGTCAGGAGGATGAAATAGACGTAGCGGGCATCAGGACGGGCGCGAAGCCGACGGCACAGCTCCGGGCCGCTCATCCCCGGCATCAGCCAGTCGCTGATGACCGCGTCGACTGGTTCGCGCTGAAGAAGCTCCCACGCGCTATTGCCATCCCTGGCTGTGATGGATTCATGCCCCAGTTGCCGCACGGCGGCAGCTAGCACCAGCAGGATGATTTCGTCGTCGTCGGCAATGAGGATGCGCATAGTTACCAGAAGCGGGTTAAGAGCCGTACCCGCCGTCCAACATCTCGGTCGCGCGTGCCCTGACGTTGTGACGTTATGGCTTCGCGCCGCTGGCGCACAGCTTCTTTGCCCGACGCTGACTAAGCGAAATCCCTACACGGCATCGACGTTTCCCGCGTAACGGCATCAACTGCCAATATTCATCACGCTACTTCCGCAACGAACGCTCTGGCTGCAGCGGCCGTGCCACATCGACAGCAGGCACGGCCGCGATATCCTGAAGCGACCCTGCAAGAGTGGATTTTCCTGCGCTTACAGGTCCGTCTAGCACCATGACTGCCGCTTCCATGAGGTCTTTTCTTTCGAATCGTCCTGGTCACCGGCAACCAATCAGTCGGACCACAGGGTCAGAGAGACCTCGATTGCTCTTGAAGGGAAGCGCCGCAAAACTGCCCAGCAGCGGCCGCGCCGGCCGCATGCTTGCAAGTATTTCGGCCTGTCTGACGGCGCACGACACACCATCCACCGCCGGGACTGGCAGCCGGTGGGCCACCGCTCGCGCGAGTCCGGCGAGCGGCGCACCCGCAAGAATCAAAACGTCTGCGCCATCGGTCCGGACCGCGGACTCCGCCAGTTGCACCAGCGCGTCGGCGTGCTCCTGCTGGATCGTGTCGATGCCGGACAGAGGACGGTCCAGCGCCCTGATGCTGGCAAGCCGACCGCCGAAACCATACCCGTGTACCACCTCGCGATACCAGGCCTGGATGCGTTGCGAGATGGCGATGATGGAGATGCGCTGGCCCAGCAGGCTGGCCGTCGACAGCGCGGCGTCGGTGAGGCCGATCACCGGCACGGGAAGCATCTCGCGCAACGCGAGGACGCCGGGATCACCGAAGGCCGCGACCACGACCGCATCGTGGCCCGCCCACGCTTCGGCGGCCATTTCGGCGACAGCATGCGCGCCCAGCATGGCCTCGAACCGCGACTCGATGTACGCAACGCCAAAGGGGGCCGTGCGCAGCGTCAGCTCGGTGTCGGGGCGCGCGCTTTGCCGCGCCTCGCCTGCGATCAGGTCCGTGACGCTCTGCGAGATGTTCGGGTTCAGCACGAGCAGCTTGCAAGGATTCACAACATCCTCCGCGGCAGGATGGAAGGCTGGCCGCACGGCAAGAAACGGCCGCGCCCCCTGCGGGCCGTGAAGCGTTCGCCGTCCCACACCGTTTCGCCGCACGCAAGCGTCAACGCCGGCCACGCCTTCAGGCGCATGCCTTCGTAGGGGGTGTAGTCCACGTTATGGTGCAGCTGGCTATTGGTCAGCACGAACTCGCGCTCGCCCCAGATCACCAGATCGGCATCCGAGCCAATGGCCAGAGTGCCCTTCTTCGGATGCAAGCCGTACGCTTTGGCGGGGTTGGTCGCCGTCAGTTCCACGAATTTCTGCGGCGTGATCCGCCCAGCCATCACGCCTTCGGACCAGAGCAGCGCCATGCGGGTCTCGAGTCCGGGAATGCCGTTGGGAATGTGGCGGAACGAGGTCTCCTGGCCGCTTGGCTTCTTGCCATCGTCGCCGTCGAAGCGATACGGCGCGTGGTCCGAAGAGAAGACGGTGAACAGCCCGTCGGCCAGTCCCTGCCAAATCACCTCCTGGTTCTCCTTGCCGCGCGGTGGAGGGCTGCACACGCACTTCGCCCCGTGATAGCTGTCGTCGATCCCGAGGTCCTCCGCCGAGAGGAACAGATACTGGGGACAGGTCTCGGCCAGGATGTTCAGGCCCTGGGCGCGCGCCCATCGGATCTGCTCGACGGCCTCGCGCCCGGAGACATGCACGATCAGGATGGGGACGTCGACCAGTTCTGCAAGCGCGATGGCGCGGTGCGTGGCTTCCCGCTCGACGAGCATCGGCCGCGCGTGCGCGTGAAAGCGGGGCGCCTGGCGGCCGGCGGCTTCGAGGCGCCGCGTGAGCCATTCGATGCAGTCGGCGTTCTCTGCATGGATCATCGCCATCGCACCGTGCTCCCGGGCCACCGCCAGCACGTCGAGGATCTGGCCGTCGTCGAGCTTCAGGTTGTCGTAGGTCATGTAGATCTTGAACGACGTGTAACCCTCCCGGATCAGTGCGGGCAGCTCCTCGTTCAAGACCGTCGGAGTCGGATCGCTGACGATCAGGTGGAAGGTGTAATCGACGTGGGCCTTGCCTTCGGCGCGCGCGTGGTAGTCCTCGACCGCTGCGCGCAGCGACTGACCCTTGTGCTGCACCGCGAACGGGATCACGGTGGTGGTGCCGCCGCATGCGGCCGAGCGGGTACCCGTGTCGAAGTCGTCGGCCATCCGCACTGGCGGCGGCTCCGGTTGGTCGAGGTGGCAATGCGCATCCACGCCGCCGGGGGTCACAAACCGCCCCGCCGCATCGATGTCGCGGGACGCAGCCGGGAGCGAACGTCCGATCTGGATGATGCGGCCGTCGCTGACTGCGATGTCGCAGTCGATCACGTCGCTGGCCGTGACCGCGCGGGCGTTGCGGATGATGAGATCGAAGGGCATGGTGTGGGCTAGCCGAAAAGGACTTCCGCCAGATCGACCTGCGGCTCACCCTGCTGCCGCAGGTTGAGCGAGCGTTCGATATGGTGCAGGTGCTCGTTGATGAGCGCCATGGCGCGTGCCGCATCGCCGGCCTCCATCGCGTCCACAAGCATGGAGTGTTCGTCGTTGAGGCAGGCCGCGCCGGTGGGCGCGTCGAATGTGAGGATCGCCAGGCACGTGAGCGGCGTCAGCTCACGCATCATCCGCGCGAGGATACGGCTGCCGGAAAGCTCCGCCAGCAACACGTGGAACTCGCCCGACAGCCGCACCGCCGCGCGCCGATTGCTGGAACGGTGCGCCTGCTGCTCGCGCTTGATCAGCGTGCGCAGTTGCTTGACGGCGGTCGGCGCCGTGCCCCGCTGAATACGTTCGATCAAGCGCCTGACGATCGCAGGCTCGAGCGTGCGGCGCACCTCCAATACGTCGTGCGCCTCTTCCACGCTTGGCGTGGTGACGAACGCGCCCCGGTTCGGGAACACGGTCACGAGCTGCTCCACCGTCAGGCGCTGCAGGACGCCGCGGACCTGCGTGCGGCTGACGGCGAAGAGTTCGGCGACGCGCTCCTCTGCGAGCTTCGTGCCCGGCATCAGGCGGTGCTCGACGATCGCCTCGTAGATGCGCTCGTAGATGTCGGTTTTGGACGCTGCAGCTTTCTGCGGCGTCTTGACTGCGCGGAGGGATGGGGTTGCCATGGCGAGGAGTGGGTTCAGGAGGACGGCGAGCGGACGGCGGATGCGTAGTCAGAGAGAGAACAGGCTTCCCCAGCCTTGTACACGGCGTACATCGACGCCGGCGAGGCGTAGCGACTTCCAGACGGCAGTGGCGATCGTGTCGTAAACGGGGATGCCCAGTTCGGCTTCCAGCTGCGGAACCAGTCGGGCGGCGTGAAGATTGGTGCAAAAAGTCGTGAGGCACTGCGGATCGCCGCTGCCAGCAGCCGTCCGCGCCATCTCCAGAAGCCGCGCCGGCGCCACCTCGGCGAACTCGAAGTTGACGCTGAGGCCGAGATGCGCCTCCGACGCGCATTCGAAGCCGATGGCGCGGTAGTTCTCGACGATACGCTGCTGCACCTCGTCGAGGTAGGGCGAGATCAGCCCGAAGCGCGTCTTGCCGGCCAGCCGCATGGCCTCGTTCAGCGCAAGCACTGAAGTGCAGGCGGGAATGCTCGTTTCGTGCGTGATCTGCGCGCATAAAGCTTCGTCGCTCTCGAACCCCAGCCAGCCGGACGACGTTCCGTTCCAGGCAATCACGTCGACCCGCGCGTGCGCGAGCTGGCGTGCCGCGTCGAGAATTCTTGACGCGTCGAACTGCCCGAGCGCCTGGTCGCGCAACGAGATCTCAGTCACCTCAAACCGCGCGAAATGCGCCGACACCTCCGGCAATCCTGCCACCAGCGCCGACGTGATCGGCTCCAGGGCGGTGTTGGACGAAGGCGTCAGCATCCCAAGCCGCACACGCCTGGGAGCGGCGGCGGTCACGCCTTGACTTCGCGGTTGAAGCGCTCGATGTACTCGCCGCGGCGCACGTTGAGCTTGGCCCAGTCCACCCGGTTCATCTTCTCGATGTCGGCGACGTTCTTCGCGTATGACTGTAGTCCGGGACTGAAGGTGGCCTTGTTGCTGACCGGCACGACGAAGAAGGGATCGGCCGCCATCCGCGTTTGCACTTCAGGGCTGAGCGCCGCGTTGATGTAGGCCGCGGCCAGGTCGAGGTTGCGGGTGTTCTTGACGATGTGCATCGCGCTCTTGATGTGGATCCAGCCGGTGTCGGGGCGGGTGAGCGCCACGGGAACGCCCTTGGCCTGCAGGTCGCCGACGTTGTTGTTGTAGTGCACCGCGATGTCGATCTGGCCCTGCTGAAACAGCGTGGCCAGCGCGCCGGGGCTGGTGGCCACCGCACCCACGTTCGGCATCATCTTCTTGACGAAATCGAAAGCCGGCTCCATGTTGTCTTCGCTGCCGCCGTTCAGGCGCGCCATCTCGACCATCCAGGCCGAAGTGAGCGTGGAACCCATGCTCGCAAGCCCGATGCGGCCCTTGAACTCGGGCTTGAGCAGGTCGTTCCAGGATTTCGGCGGGGCCTTGTACTTGTCGGTGTTGTAGGCGATGCCAATGATCTGCCCGGACACGAACACGCCGAGACCGCGCGGGTCCACCAGCTTCGAAGGCACGTCCTTCAGGTACGGCACCTTGTCGATCGGGATGGTCTCGAAGATGCCCTGAGGCAGCGCCGCGAGATAGGGTCCCTCGTCGAGCATGATGACGTCGAATGGCGGGTTCGCCTTGGAAGCGATGACCTTGGACAACGTGTCCAAGGGCTGCGATGCCACCAAATTGACCGAGCCCCCGGTCGCCTTGCTGAAGGCCGGCAGCAGGATGCCCCGGTGCGCGGACTCCCAGGCGCCCGGCGGCGTAGTCGTGGCGATCGACTTGCCCTGTGCATGGGCCAGGCCGAACGGCGCGGTGATCTGGGCGAGCGCGCCGATGCCGGCGGCGCCCTGGAGCAAGCGACGACGGGAGAGAAGTGAGTTCATGGGAGGTTCCTTTTCAAGCAGTGGCACCCGAAGGCAGGCCCGGACTCGAGCGCAAAGACCGTGCCAGCCTCCCCCGCGCTTCGTATCCAATCGGATGGGCCTCCGACGTCCTTGCACGCCCCAAAACGGGCCCGAACGCACCCCGCTTGTGCGCAGGGCGCCGCGCTTTGTATCCAATTCGTGCATGCGACTGGATACCGGACGCCCGCGTCTTGTGTCCAAGTCGGGCACGTTTCTTGTAAGCAACGGACTGCCATTCTGGAGTCTGTGCATGCCTTCCACTCCCCCGACCTCGGGCGTTTCCATCGAGCTCGACCAGATCCATCATCGCTATGTGGGCTCGGTTGCCGTTGAGTCGGTCTCGCTGCAAATCAATGCCGGCGAGCTGGTGGCGCTACTAGGGCCGAGTGGCTGCGGCAAGAGCACGCTGCTGCGCATCGCGGCGGGCCTGATGCGCCAAACCGAAGGCATCGTCCGGATCGACGGTGAAGCGGTGGATGCCTTGCCGCCCAACGAGCGCGGCGCCGGCATCGTCTTCCAGAACTACGCACTCTTTCCGCACATGTCGGTCGAAGCGAACGTCGCCTATGGGCTGCGGGCGGCGGGCGTGCCCGCGAAGACTGCACGCGACACGGTGGAGCGCATGCTGGAGATGGTCCGCATGCATGCGTATGCGAAGCGCTTCCCGCGTGAGCTGTCGGGCGGGCAGCAGCAGCGAATTGCGCTTGCACGCACGCTCGCAGTCAAGCCGCGTGTGCTCCTGCTGGACGAGCCCTTCGCCGCCCTGGACAAGAACCTGAGGCTGGACATGCAGATTGAAATCCGAAGGATCCAGCGCGAACTGGGCATCACCACCATCCTGGTTACGCACGACCAGGAGGAGGCGCTGTCTATGGCCGACCGCATCGCGGTCATGAACGCCGGCCGCGTCGAGCAGTTCGACTCCCCCGAGATCATCTATGACCGTCCTGCGAGCCTGTTCGTGGCCACTTTCGTCGGTACGGCCAACATGCTGCCGGGGAGGCTGGCGGGGCAGGCCGGTGAGGGCTTCACGGTCGACATCGAAGGCGGCGGCCGGTTTCCGCTCGAGCGGGCGGCCCCCTGTTCACGCGCAGGCAAGGTCGTGGTGGCCGCCCGCCCCGAGCACCTGTTCATGGACGCACCGGATGCCGCCGGCGTCGGAGCCACCGTGGAGATGGTGCTGCCCCTGGGCCCCTCGCTGGTGTACGAGCTTCGCCTGCCCTCGGGCGGTGCCATCAAGGTGACGCAGCCACGCACCTCGGGGCACCGGCGCTTCCATGCGGGTGACAGGGTGAGCCTGAGTCTGCGGCCAGGATCGCCCGCCGCGGTCTTCACAAGCTGAGCCATGGCCACGGCAACTGCTTCCCGGACCGCGATGCCACTCGCCCTTGGCCTGCCGCTCGCGCTGTTCTTCCTCGTCTTCGTGCTGGCGCCGATGGTGTTGCTGGCGTTCGTCAGCCTGCACAGCGATGCACAGCTAACCGTCTTCAGCTTCGCCCAGTACAGCAAGTTCCTTGGCGACGGGTACAACCTCGCGGTGCTGGGCAACACGCTGTGGCTCGGACTGCGGGCGACGCTGCTGGCCCTGCTGGTGGGCTTCCCCCTGGCGCTCCTCTACACGCAGGCGTCGCCACGCTGGCAGACCCTGCTGCTCCTGCTGGTCCTGCTCCCGCTGCTGACCAGCTCGGTGGTGCGCACCTTTGCCTGGGTGGTCATCCTGGGACGGCAGGGCATCGTCAACACGGTGCTGCTCGAGATGGGCGTCATCACCGAGTCGCTGCGGCTGCTCTACACGCAGGGCGCGGTTGTCATCGCGCTCGCGCAGATCGAACTGCCTCTCATGGTGCTGCCGCTGATCACGTCGCTGTCCAACATCGACAGGAACCTGAACCAGGCTTCGCGAGCACTCGGCGCGGGCTACTGGCGCACCTTCTGCAAGATCACGCTGCCGCTGTCGGTGCCCGGGTTGCTGGCGGGCTGCCTGCTCGTCTTCGCTTCCAGCGTGAGCGCCTTCGTAACCCAGTCGCTCGTCGGCGGCGGCCAGCAGGTCTTCATGCCCTTCTTCATGTACCAGCAGGCGATCGAGGCCGGCAACTACGCCTTCGCCGCCGCCGTCGCGATGCTGCTGCTCGTGAGCGTCCTGGTGATCGTGACCCTGGTGAACGCCGTCGGCCGCCGAAGCAAAGGATTCGTCCATGCCTGACCTGACCGTGCCCGAGACATTCGCGCGCGTTGGGCCACCCCCGGCAGCGCGTGCGCGCGTGGTGCCGCGCCTGGAAGCCCTTTCGTTCCGGATCGTGTTCGGCGTGCTGGGGGCGCTGGCGGCCCTGCTGCTGGTGGCACCGACTTCCATCGTGCTGATCACGTCGTTTACCAGTGGGTACTCGCTGAAGTTCCCGCCTCCAGGCTATTCCACCCGCTGGTACGAGGCGTTGTGGAGCCAGTCACCCGAGTTGGTCGAGGCGTTCATGCTGTCGTTGAAGCTGGCTGCGACATCGACGTCCATCTCGCTCGTGCTCGCGGTGACGGCCGCACTGGCACTGGCGCGCCGGCGCGAGTCCTGGGCCAGGGTCGCAGAGTCGGTGTTCTTGTCGCCCCTGATGCTGCCGACACTAGCCATCGGGCTGTCGCTGCTGATGCTCTTCAACATCATGGGAACCGGCCTGTCTTTCGGCACGCTGGTGCTGGGCCACGTCGCCATCACCGCTCCCTACATCCTGCGCACCACATCCGCGAGCCTGGTGCAACTGGATGGCGCCCTCCTGGAAAGTGCGCAGTCGCTCGGAGCCTCGCGGTGGTACGCCTTCCGCACCGTCACCTTGCCTCTGATCGCGCCGGGCATCGCCGCGGGGTGTTTCATCGGATTCATGTACTCGTTCGACAACGTGACCGTCTCGCTGTTCCTGTCTGACGCGCGCAGCGCCGTGCTGCCAATCCGCATGTGGCACCTGATCGAAGGCAGCCTTGACGTCCGGGCCTCCGCGGTGTCGGGCGTGCTGGTGGCCGCGACCGTCATCCTGATGCTTGTCATGGAGAGGGTCGCGGGGATCTCGCGGCACCTGAAGTAGCGCATGCCCCCGCCAGCAAAACAATGCGGCCGCCCGTCCGGCGGCCGCATGGCGCCCGCGTCCTGTTCAGCTTCGCGGCGCGACCTGGTCCCCGCCCCAGCGCAGGCGCAGGGCGAGGTATTCGGCTTCGAGCACACCGTCGCGCAGCGCAATCGGGAAATCGGTCAATGCACAGAACTTCTCGAGGCTGTAGGACCCAAGGTCGGTGCGCCGCAACGTGGCATGGCGAAGGGCGAGGACCACCGTAGAAACGCCCGCAAGCTTCAATGCGCCGGCGCACATGGGGCAGGGCTCCATGGTGCAGTAGAGCGTCGCGCCCTTCGCGCTTTCCAGCCCGTGGCGGCGGAAGGCTTCCTGCAGGACATCGGTCTCGGCATGTGCCGTGACGTCGCTGCGCGTGTTCTGCCTGTTCTGGCCGCCGGCGAGCAGGGTGTTCCCTTTCACCAGCACTGCGCCGGTGGGCCAGTCGCCACGTTCGTACGCCTCGCGTGCCTGTGCCAAGGCCTCCTGCATCCAGCGGGTGTCTTCGGCCGAACGTTGATCTCGTGCGGCGGTCGTCTGCGGTTTCTCGGTCACTCTGTCTCCTGGTTGATGAAAGTCCGAATCCGTGATGAGCAATAAACGTACCCTCCTGCGCGGCGTCCGCGCGCTGCTCGGCGACGGCCACGCCTACGACGCCGGGCCGCTCGATGTTCTCGTCCAAGGAAGTACCATCGCCGCGATTGAGCCAAGCGGCGTCCTTGGACCGGCGGACGAGGCTATCGACCTGCCCAACCGACTGCTGGTGCCGGGGCTGGTGAACGGGCACCAGCACTCGCATGAGCATTTCCAGCGCGGCCGCACCGAGAACCTGCCGCTCGAGTTGTGGATGCACCTGGTGCGCACTCGCTCGCCGGTGCGCCTCACGCCGCGGCAGGCGTATCTGCGTACCCTCATCGGCGCGATGGAGTCGCTGCGCACGGGCTGCACCACGCTCGTCGATGACATGGCGCTCGGGGCGGCCATCGACCGCGAAGCGATCGACGCCTGCCTGCAGGCATACGAGGATTCCGGCATCCGCGCGCTGGTCGGCTTCGCCCTGATGGACAAACCCATCATCGACAACTTCCCGTTCGTGGACAGCCTGGTTCCCCCGGAACTGGCGACCGAGCTGCGCAACGCTGGCCGGCCCGAGCCGGGGACGTGCATGGAGTTGATGCGGGATCTCGCGCGCACGCGGCACCCGGCCCACAACCGTGTCGGGATCCTGGCCTCGGCCTCAGCGCCGCAACGCTGCACCGAGCCCTTCCTGCGTCAGATACGGGCCCTCGCCGACGAACTGGCCTTGCCCATGATCATCCACGTGCAGGAAACCCGCATGCAGGTGGTGACGGGTCAGCTCTTCTACGGCTGTCCAATGATCGAGTACCTGGACCGCATCGGCTTCCTCAAGCCCGCGACGAGCCTCATCCATGCGGTCTGGGTCAACCCGCGCGAGATCGAGTGCCTGGCGCGTTCGGGCGCAACCGCGCAGCACAACCCATGGAGCAACTTGATGCTCGGCTCTGGCGTACAGCCGGTACGCGAGCTGCTCGACGCCGGCGTCAACGTCAGCCTGGGATCGGACGGATCGTGTTCGACAGTGACGACCAACATGCTCAATGTCCTGGGCTCGGCGGCCGCGCTATCGAAAATCCGTGGCGATGATCATTCTCGCTGGCTGAGTGCGAAGGAGGCTCTTCACGCTGCGACGGCCGGCGGGGCCAGGGCCCTCGGCTTCGAGGGCAAGCTGGGGAGCATCCGCGTGGGAGCGAAGGCAGACCTGGTCGGATATCGGACGGACACCGTCACCTTCACGCCCCTGAACGATCCGGTCCGACAGCTCGTTTACGCCGAACGCGGCGCCGGGCTGGACTTCTCGATGGTTGACGGCGATGTGGCGATTCGGAACGGCCGGCTGGAGCGTATCGACGAGGCCGCGGTCCTCGCGGAGATCGAGAGGGAGTTTGCTGGCCTGCTCCCACGCTATGCCAAAGCCGAGGAAGAGATGGCGCCACTCCTGTCGGCTCTGCATCGGGTCTATCGACGATGCCAGGAGGTGCCCATTGGAGAGGACACTCTGGCAGCCCGGCTTTCTCACGAGATGGCGCCTTCCTCTATACGTCACGAATGAACCAGGCGCTCTAGGATGCTAGGATTTCTGCGCGAAGGAGGCACTGGCGCGTGAAGATGATTCTGACCTCGGCCGCTACACCTGACGAGTACATTGATTGCATTCAAGGGTGGCAACGTCTCTATGCCTCTGCCCTTCGAACTGCCGTTCGTGCAGCAGCGCCCGAGCTGGAAGAGCGTCTCAAGTGGGGGCATATCGTCTATTTTCTGAATGGGCCGGTGTTGCTGATCCGAGCCGAGCCGAGTCGAGTTCTATTTTCATTCTGGCAAGGCAAGCGTCTGCGCCACATCGAGCCGCGGCTGAAGCCCGGGGGTAAGTACCAGCTCGCCACCTTGGAACTGAGGCAGGACACGTCGCTGGACAGGCAGACGGTCGGCACCCTGGTAAGAGAGGCGCGCCAGCTTGCGCAGTGCGGTCAGGGCTCCGTTCAAGGGTACCGAAGTGCGCTCCATGCCCCCGCACCAGCCAAGCCGTGAGCGTGTTTACGCGGGGCTGGTCTGCGCAGCCGGAAGATCAGTCGAGCTGGCCTCCGGCGAGGTTCGGCCCGTCAACAAGCCACCTACCTGAACCACGACAAGACTAAGACGAAGACCACAAGCCCGCAGATGAATGTGGCAACCAGCAGCACGATGGCCGTGAGGCGCACTCTCCATTCGTGCGCCCGCAGCTGGCGGTTGTACGCCTCAAGCCTCGGTGGGAGTGCTCCCGTCTCGGACAACGCCAGGGCTTCGGCCTCGGTCAGCTGCGGCGGGGTCGGCGGCACGGGATTGAGCAAGCTCATCGCAGCGACTTCATGCATGCGGGCCGTTCACGCCATCAGCCCTTGTACTTGATCGAGCAACCATAGGGCCGCGTGGTCGCGGCGGTCAGCGGCTTGCCCGCCAGCGCCTCGCCCAGCCCCTGGCGCACGTAGTTGGTGGCCTTCTTGATGTCGTCCGGGTTGCTGGAGGGGATGCTGTCGATGCCGCCGGCGTAGATCAGCCGGCCCTGCGGGTCGACGATGTACATGTGGGGCGTGGTGCGCGCGCCGTAGGCCTTGCCGGCCGTGCCTTCCTCGTCCATCAGCGTGGCGCTGGGCTGCGCCTTGCGCTCCTTCATCCAGGCCACCAGCCTGGCCGGCTCCAGGTAGTCGGACGCGGATTTCTCGGTGGAGTTGATCGCCAGCCAGACCGCGCCCTTGGCCACCGCTTCCTGCTGCGTGGCCGGCATGTTGCCGCTGTCGTAGTGCTTGCGCACGTAGGGGCAGCCGGGATTGGTCCACTCCAGCACCACGTGCTTGCCGCGGAAGTCGGACAGCTTCACGGCCTTGCCGGACGCGTCCTTGAGGGTGAAGTCGGGGGCAGCCTGGCCCACGGCGGGTGCCGCCTGGGCCAGGGTGGTCACGAGTGCCAGCGAACACGCGGCGAGGAAACGGGCATCGATCATGGCTTGGGCTCCTTCAGGTTGGCGATCACGGAACGGACTTCCTCCACCCCCAGCACCTCGGACAGCACCACCGGCGCACTGCCCTTGTTGTAGAAGACGTAGACCGGCACCCCGTTGCGGCCCAGCTGCGCCAGCGCGGCGGTGATGGCCGGGTCTCGGCGCGTCCAGTCGGCGCGCAGCAGCGCCACGTTGTGGGCCTGGAAATCGGCCAGCAGCTGCTCGTTGGCCAGCGTGGTCTTCTTGTTGTACTGGCAGGTCACACACCAGGCCGCGGTGAAATCGACGAACACCGGCTGCCCGGCGGCGGTGAGCTGCTCCACGCGGCCGGGCTCCCAGGCTTGCCACGGCCCTTCGGCGCGGGCGCCTGCCGCGGGCGGGGTTTGGGTGATGTTCGGGCCTGCAGCCCAGGCCACCAGTGCGCCAGCCGCTATGGAAATGGTAGCGACCACAGTTCGTGTGCGGCCCCGCAGCCCCAGGGCCCAGGCCACCATGCTCATTGCCACCAGCAACGCCAGCAATGCGCCGGCGCCGTCGATGCCGCTTTGCTGGCCCAGCACCCAGACCAGCCAGGCCACGGTGGCGAACATCGGGAAGGCCATCAGCTTGCGAAACGGCTCCATCCAGGCGCCGGGCCGCGGCAGCAGCCGAGCCACCGCCGGCACCCAGCTGGCCGCCAGGTAGGGCAAGGCCATGCCCACCCCCAGCGCCGCGAACACCAGCAGGGCCTGCGCAGCGGGCAGCGCGATCGCGAGGCCGAGCGAGGCGCCCATGAACGGCGCGGTGCAGGGCGAGGCGATCGCCACCGCCAGCACGCCGGAGAGGAAGGCGTTGGCCACCGGATGGCGTGCTTCCATGGAAGCCACCGACGACGGCAGCAAGCTGCCGACCTCGAACACGCCGGCCAGGTTCAGGCCGATCAGCGTGAACAGCGCCGCCAGCGCCGCCACCACCAGGGGCGACTGCAGCTGGAAGCCCCAGCCGAGTTGCTCGCCGGCGGCGCGCAGCGCCAGCATCAGGCCGCCCAGCGCCAGGAAAGACAGCACCACCCCGGCGCTGTAGGCGATGCCGCCCAGCCGGCGGCCGCGCACGTCGGCTTGGCGCGAGAAGCCCACCACCTTGATCGCCAGCACCGGGAACACGCAGGGCATCAGGTTCAGGATCAGGCCGCCGACCAGCGCCCCCAGCAGCGCGGCGGCCAGCGACAGGCGGGTGGCCGAAGACGCGGCCGCGTTGGTCTGCAGGGCCTGCTGCAGCGCCGGAGACACTGCCGCCGGCGCCGCGGTCCGGGGCCATTCGCCCGCCACCTTCAGCTCGGCGCGCCAGCCCTGGCCGTCAGCCGCCAGCACCACGGGCATCACCGAGGGACTGGCGCTGCGCTGGGGCGACAGCGGCACCTGCGCCGTCCAGACCGCGCCGTTCCAGGCCTGGCTCCAGCGGGCGCCCGTCTCGATGACTTCGGCGGTCTCCGGGAAGAACTCCAGCGTCTTGCCGCGCAAGGCCACCGGCAGCCCTTGCACGCTCAGCTCCAGCCTGTCTGCGGCGACGCGCGCCACGCTGTCGGGAATGCCGCCGGCGACGGAGCCGATCACCGGCTTGGGCTGCGCCGCGAAGGCGGCCTCGAACGCGGCCCCGTTCAGGGCCGTGGTGCTGCGCGCCGGCACCTTGAGGGTGAACTCGCCGTCTTCGGGGATGCACTCCTGCTTGCACACCAGCCAGCTGGCCTTGAGCCGCACTTCCAGCTCGCCGCCCAGCAGCGAAGGCTTGAACTCCGGGCCGATGGTGAGCGGCACCGGCAGCAGCACCGTGCCTTCGTAGCCGTAGTTGGCCAGGTTGCCGATCGGGATCTTCTTGGGCGTCGGCCAGCCGATTTCACCGGCCGCCACGCCCGCGGGCAGCGTCCACTGCAGCTGAGTCGGCAGGCCGGAGTCGCCGGAGTTCTTCCAGTAGGTGTGCCACTGCGGCTGGTGGGCCAGCTGCAACCCGACCCACACGCGCCGGCCGGGCGCCACGCCTTCGGGCGCATGCGCCATCAACTCGGCCCGCACGCGCTCGGTCGTCACCACGGATTTGGAGCCGATTTGGGCTGCAGCCCCGGTGGAAGCGGCGCCTAGAGCTATCAAAAAGAGAGCGACGAGGAGGCGGCGAAAAGTCATTCCCTGGGTCCGAGCGCGGCAGTGTGGGGAAGTTCCTGGCTCAGGCGAAGCCCAGCACCACGCGGCGCGTGGTGGCCGACTTCTTCTCGATCCGGGTGACCACCACGGCGCCGATCTCGGACGTGTTGGCCACATGGGTGCCGCCGCAGGGCTGGAAGTCGATCAGTTCACCGCCGCCCACCCGCGCGGCATCCACGGCCGCCGTGCCGATGCGGATGGTGCGGATGCGCCCGCTGCCGCGCGGCGGCTGCACCGACATGCTCTTGACCAGCGCCGGATTGGCGTCCAGCTCTTCATCCGTGATCGAGCTGACCGCCACCGGGTGGGAGGCCGCGACCAGCCGGGCGATGCCTTCGGTCAGCGCGTCCTTGTCCAGCGGGTCGGTCATGCTGAAGTCCAGCCGGGCATAGTCCGGCGTGATCGAGCAGCCGTTCACCAGCTGCGGCACCAGGTGGCACAGCAGGTGGGTGGCGGTGTGGAAGCGCATCAGCTTGTGGCGCCGCTCCCAATCCACCCGCAACGTGACCGGCATGCCCGGCTGCAGCTGGGCCACCCGTTCGGCCTGGCCCCGGGCCGGCACGTGGCTGATGTGTGCTGCGGGGTTGCCCTGTGCGTCCTTGCCCTTGCGGGTGTCGGCGATGCGGATCTCGCCGCCGGCGGCCAGCAGCACGCCGCTGTCGCCAGCCTGGCCGCCGCCCAGGGGGTAGAACACCGTGCGGTCCAGGACGATTTCGGCCTCGCTGGCGGCCACCACCGTGGCACTGCACTCGCGCTGATAGGCGTCTTGACGGAACAGGTCTTGCGTCATGGCCGCATTGTCGCGCGCTTCGCAATGCCCCTGTCGGAAAGCGCCGACGCCGGGCCGGTCCACCGTCCGACCGGGCCGGCCACCGTGCCGGTGGATGCTGCCGAGATTGCAGGAGAGTCTTCGATGATCAACAGGTACCTCGCCGTGCTGGCCCTGGCCGCGGCCACCCTGGGCAGCGCCGCGGCCCAGACGGCCATCGGCAGCCAGAGCGCCATCGGGCGCAGCATGCCCAGCGCGCCCAGCGGCCCGGGGAGCACTTTCATCAGCCGTTCCGGCGATGCGGCAGCCGACGCGGCCGCGGGGCGCCCGTCCTCGGCCGCGCCGGCCGCGGCCACGCCCTCGGGCATCGACCCGGCCTTCCAGGGCATGGGCGCGCGCGCCGACAGCGCCGTCCTGGCCGTACCGCCGACGGGGCCGATGTACCTCAACGGCCGTCTGGACGACGTGCGCAAGACCTGCCCGCCCGGCACCGTGCGGCGGGACTACCGCTGCGCTCCCGCGACCGACCTGACGCTGGGGAGATAGGCGCTCCACCCGGTCACCCAGCGCTGCTGGGTGACCGCGGTGTCGTTCGAGCCGGCGATCCCTTCCGGGCTGGAGCCCGGCGACTCGTCCTCAAGCGCTAAGGCAGTCTGCTGCGGCCCCTCAGCAGGGCACGCTGGCGCTGGCGCTGCCGGTGGTGCCCCCTGCTCCCATCGAGGAACCCGTGGTCCCGGCCGAAGTGCCACCGGTGGCGCCGCCCGTTGTCCCGGCGGTGGTGCCGCTGGAGCCGGAGCCGGAAGTCCCGCCGGTGGTGCCCGAACCCGTGGTGCCGCCGCCCGCGCCCATCGCGGTGGAGCCGGACCCGCTGGTGCCGCCGGTCGTGCCCGCAGAACCCAGCGTGCTGCCGCCCACGGAGCCAGAGCTGCCGGTGGCGCCGCTGCCCGACGAGGAGGCGGTGCCGCCGCCGGTGGTACCGGCGCTGGCGGAAGGGTTCACGCAGGGTGTCGTGGCGCCGCCAGCCGAGCTGCCGCTCATGCCGGAGCCGGTGCTGGCGCCAGCACTGCCGGAGCCGCCGGCCGAGCCGCCGGTGCTGCCCGAGGTCTGGGCCACGGAGATGCCGGAGCCGGCGGCCAGGGCGGTGGCAGCGGCCAGGATGCCGAGGCGCTTGGTGATGCTTGTCATGTGAGAAGTCCTTGAAGGTTGAAGAAGGAAAGCCCCGAGGGGCCAGGAGTGCGGTGATCAGCCCGCCTTCGAGTTGTGGGGCCGCGGAGGCAAGCCACATGCCTGCCGACGGGGGATGCGCCCCGGCCGCAGTCACTGCGGGTCACTTCCGCGGCAAAGTGTCAGCCCCGGCTGCGCGACGCGGGCAGGCCCGCTATCGTGGGGAAGATGGACCCGGGGCTTGCCAACCAGGATTTCGATCCACCGCCTTCGCCCGGCTGGGGCCGCTGGGTGCTGCCTGCCATCGCCGTGCACGTGCCGCTGGCGCTGGCGCTGGCGCTGGGCGTGGACTGGAAGCAGCAGCCAAAGGAGCCGCAGCAGGGACGGCAGGCCCAGCCGCCGCAGCAAGCCAAAGCGCCGCCCGAGGCTAAGCCGGCCGCAGCCACAGCTGCGGCACGGCCAGCCGCTGCCCAGCCGGCCGTGGCGGCCGGCCCGCTGCCTCGCACCACCTGCCCCTTGCGCCCCGTGCTGGGAAGCGCCGGCGGCAAGGACGGGCAACTGCTGCCCCCGGCGGAGCTGACCGGCAAGAACGCCTCCGACATCACGGCGCTGGTCCAGACCGGCAAGGAAGCTGCTGCTTCCGGACAGCGCAGGGACGCCGAAGTGGCCTTCCTCACCGCGTGCCGGATTGCCGACGCGGTCAATGGGCCCGCCTCGGTCGAGTCGGCTGACGCGCGTTACCAGCTGGGCCGGCACTACGCCGCAGTGGTGGAAGCAAGCGCCGGCGCGGCCCCCGAGCCCGAGCGGCAGCAGCTGCGCCAGTTGGCGCAGGCGTTCTACGCCGACAGCCTGCAGGGCTACCAGGCCAAGCTCGGTGAGAAGCACGAGAAATCGGTATTTGCTGCCGAAGGTTTGGCGGCGCTGCAGCAGGGGGCGACCCAGGTGTCGGGCGCCGCGGCGGCGCCGATGCCGCCAGCGGCTGCACCGGCACCGGCACCGACGCGGGCGCCGGTGCAAGCTGCAGCGCCGGCCGCTCCAGCCCCCGCCCCGGCCAGGCCCGTGCCACAAGCGCAACGCCAACCCGCGCCGGCTCCGGAGCGGGCGGCTGCGGCTCCCGCCGCGCCGGCCGCGGCTCCGGCAGCCGCCCGGCCGAGCTTTGACTGCGGCAAGGCGCGTTCGGTCCCCGAAAGGCTGATCTGCGCCGATCCCGAGCTCGCGCAGTTCGACCGAGACCTCGGCCGGCTGCACGCCCGCGCCCGGAACGCCGCGTCCGACGCCGCGGCCTTCCGGCGCCAGAACGAGGCCGAGTGGCGGCGCCGCGAGGCGAACTGCCGCGACCGCGAGTGCCTGCTGCAGTGGTACACGCACCGCCGCCAGCAACTGCTGGTGACGCTGGAGGAAGCCGGGCAGGACCCGCAAGCCGCGGCCGGGCGCTGAAAGCGCCGCCGGGCCGGCACGCTGCGCGCGCGCGGCGACTTCACCTTTCTTCACCGGCCGGCGACACAGCCGCCACGGCCGGACGCGAACGCTTCACACGGCAGGCGCACGCTGGGGGCTCCTGCAACCCACCAGCGACAAGCATGGACCTCTTCCATCTCACCAGCCTGCACAGCCCGGGGTCGGGCGGCACCGGCTGAGGCACTCCCCTGGCCCCACGGCCGCCGCAGCGGGTCTACAGTGCACCATGGCCGACGACAGCATCACCCGCTTCCTGGATTCGCAGGGCGACACCGACCCCCTGGAGACCGCCGAATGGCGCGACGCGCTGCGCTCGCTGGTCGCCGCCCAGGGCCCGGCGCGAGCGCGCTTCATCCTCGACGAACTGGCGGCCCTGGCCCGCGCGCCGCAGGTCGGCTGGTCGCCCGAGCTGGTCACGCCCTATGTCAACACCATCGCGGTCGAGCAGCAGCCGGCGTTTCCGGGCGACCTGGCGATCGAGGAAAAGCTCGCCTCGCTGATGCGCTGGAATGCCCTGGCCATGGTGGCGCGCGCCAATGCCGCCTACGGTGAGCTGGGCGGCCACATCGCCAGCTACGCCAGCGCGGCCGACCTGTTCGAGGTCGGCTTCAACCACTTCTTCCATGCACGCGACGAGCAGCACCGGGGGGACCTCGTCTTCTTCCAGCCGCACAGTGCGCCGGGGGTGTATGCGCGCGCCTTTCTCGAAGGGCGCCTGGCCGAAGCGGACCTGGCGCACTACCGCCAGGAGATCACCGCGCCGGCGGCCGGTGCACGCGGGCTTTCCAGCTACCCGCATCCCTGGCTGATGCCGGACTTCTGGCAGTTCCCGACCGGCTCCATGGGCCTGGGGCCGATCAGCTCGATCTACCACGCGCGCTTCATGCGCTACCTCACGCACCGCAGGCTGCTGGACTGCCAGGGGCGCAAAGTCTGGGGCGTGTTCGGCGACGGCGAGATGGACGAGCCCGAGAGCATGAGCGCGCTGACGCTGGCCTCGCGCGAAAAACTGGACAACCTGGTGTGGGTGGTCAACTGCAACCTGCAGCGGCTGGACGGGCCGGTGCGCGGCAACGGCCGCATCGTGGACGAGCTGGAAAAGCTGTTTCGAGGCGCCGGCTGGCACGTGATCAAGCTGCTGTGGGGCAGCGACTGGGACGGGCTGTTCGCGCGCGACACCACCGGGGCGCTGGTGCGCGCGTTCGCCAACACCGTGGACGGGCAGATGCAGACCTTCGCCGCCAAGGACGGGCGCTTCAACCGCGACACCTTCTTCGGCCAGAACGAGGCGCTGTCGCGGCTGGCCATGGGGCTGACCGACGAACAGATCGACCGCCTCAAGCGCGGCGGCCACGACCTGGTGAAGATCCATGCCGCCTACGACGCCGCGGCGCGCCACACCGGCCAGCCCACCGTGGTGCTGGCGCACACCAAGAAGGGCTATGGCATGGGCGCGGCCGGGCAGGGCAAGATGACCACGCACAGCCAGAAAAAGCTGGATGAAGCGGCGCTGATCGAGTTTCGCAACCGCTTCAACCTGCCGCTGTCGGACCAGCAGGCGGCGGGGCTGGCCTTCTTCAAGCCGCCCGAGGACAGCGCCGAGATGCGCTACCTGCACCAGCGGCGCGCCGCGCTGGGCGGCTACCTGCCGCGGCGCCAGACGGCCTGCGAGGCCGTGCCGGTGCCCGCCATCGACGGCTACGCCGCCTTCGCGCTGCAGGCTTCGGGCAAGGAGATGTCCACCACCATGGCCTTCGTGCGCCTGCTGGGCAACCTGCTGAAGGACCCGGCGCTGGGCCCGCGCCTCGTGCCCATCGTGGCCGACGAGGCGCGCACCTTCGGCATGGCCAACCTGTTCAAGCAGGTAGGCATCTACTCCAGCGTGGGGCAGAAGTACGAGCCCGAGGACATCGGCTCGGTGCTGTCGTACCGCGAGGCGCTGGACGGCCAGATCCTGGAGGAGGGCATCAGCGAGGCCGGTGCCATCGCCAGCTGGACGGCGGCGGCCACCAGCTACAGCGTGCACGGGCTGGCGATGCTGCCGTTCTACATCTACTACTCGATGTTCGGCTTCCAGCGCGTGGGCGACGCGATCTGGGCCGCCGCCGACCAGCGCGCCCGCGGCTTCCTGCTGGGGGCGACCTCCGGGCGCACCACGCTGGGTGGCGAGGGGCTGCAGCACCAGGACGGCAGCAGCCACCTGGTGGCCGCGACGATCCCGAATTGCAAGGCGTACGACCCGGCGTTCGCCGGTGAGATGGCGGTGATCGTCGACCACGGCATGCGCCAGATGCTGGTGGAGCAGCAGGACTGGTTCTACTACGTCACCCTGACGAACGAGAACTACGCCCAGCCCGACCTGCCGGCCGGCGCGGCCGAGGGCGTGATCCGCGGGTGCTACAAGTTCGCTAGCTACCCGCGCCCGGCGGATGCGGGCTACAGGCCTGAAACACCTGCGGAGGTGACCCTGATGGGTTCCGGCGCCATCCTCACCGAGGTGATCAAGGCGGCGCAGCTGCTGGCGGCCGAAGGGGTGGCTTGCGAGGTCTTGAGCGTCACCAGCTGGAGCGAGCTGGCGAAAGGGGCTGTCGTCCCCGCGGAGGCGGGGACCCAGGGCGCCCTGGATTCCCGCCTGCGCGGGAATGACGTTCCTTACATCGGTCAACTGCTCTCAGAAGCCCCCGGTCCCGTCATCGCCGCCAGCGACTACGTGCGCGCCGTCCCGGAATCCATCCGGGCGTACGTGCCGGGCGGGCGCCGCTACGTGACGCTGGGCACCGACGGCTTCGGCCGCAGCGACACGCGTGCCGCCCTGCGCCAGTTTTTCGGCGTCGATGCGGCCAGCATCGCGGCGGCGGCGCGAACAGCGTTGTCGCCATAATCACCGCATGCCTTTGCCCTCCCGCTTCTGGGCCGACCTGAAGACCACCGATTTCGCAGCGCTCGATCCGGCGCAGGCGGTGGCGGTCCTGCCCGTGGCGGCGACCGAGCAGCACGGCCCGCACCTGCCGCTGTCGGTGGACCAGACGCTGGTGGATGGCGTGATCGCCGCGGCGCTGCCGGCGCTGCCGGCGTCGGTGCCGGTGCTGTTCCTGCCGACGCAGGCGGTGGGGTACAGCCCGGAGCACACGGCGTTTGCCGGCACCTTGTCCCTGTCATGGGCCACCACCCTCGCCACCTGGGTCGAGCTGGGCGAGTGCGTCGCCCGCGCCGGGGTGAAGAAGCTGCTGCTGCTCAACTCGCACGGCGGCCAGGTCAGCCTGATGGACATCGTGGCGCGCGAGCTGCGCAACCGCGCCGGGCTGATCGTCTACAGCTGCAGCTGGTGGAACCTGCCGCTGGGCGCGGCCGGCGACGCCTTCAGCGCCGACGAACACCGCTTCGGCGTGCATGCGGGCGCGATCGAGACCTCGCTGATGCTGGCGCTGCGGCCCGAGCGCGTCGACATGGCGCAGGCGCGCGATTTCGATTCGAGCTCGCGCCAGCGGGCCGCCCGCTATCCCCTGCTCGGGAACGGCCGCAGCGCCAAGCTCGGCTGGGCGATGCAGGACTACAACACCGCCGGCGCCGCCGGGGACGCGGCCGCCGCGACGGCGGCCCGGGGGCAGGCGCTGCTGCAGGCCGCCGGCGGACAGCTCGCGCTGCTGCTGCAGGAGCTGTCTGCCCTGCCGCTGTCCACCGTCGCGAGCCAGCCCGCCTGAAGCGCCCGCGCGGCCCGCCATGGCCGGGCTTCGTGTTTCACCTTAGGCAAATTGCCTATCGCCGCACCGCGGCCTCGTGGTTTCATTTCGTTACGAAGGAGCCACCATGAGTTGCGAAATCGAACTTGCCGCGCTGAAGGCGCGGCTGGCCAGGGCCGAAGCCGAACGTGACCTGCTGCTGGCGACGCTGGATGCCGCCAGCGACGCCATCGTCGCGGTGCGATCGGACAACTCCATCTTCTTCAACATCCGCATGGCGGAGCTGTGGGAGATCCCGGAGGAGGAGGTCAGCTCGCTGGACGCGCCGGCCATCCGCAAGCTGATGGAGCGGCAGGTCAAGGACCCCGCCAAATGGCACGAACTCTTCGCCCGGCTGGACGAAACCCCGGCCGAAGGCAGCACCTCGGTCATCGAGCTCCTGGACGGCCGCCTGCTGGAGCGGCGCGTGATGCCGCGCATCGCGCACGGCCGGCGGGCCGGGCATGTGATCAGCTACCGCGACGTGACCGAGGCCCTGCGGCACCAGCAGGAGATGACCTTCAACTGGCACGTGCTGCAGAACTCCGGGCCCATGTTCTGGATCGACCGGGACACCGGCGACATCACCTACGCCAATCCGGCGGCCTGTACCCACCTGGGCTACAGCGAGCCGGAGTTCCGCGGCCTGCGGGTGCGCAGCTTCGACCTGGGCATGAACCGCGAGCGGCAGGACGTGGTGCTGGCAGCCACCTCCGCCGGGCGCACCGCGGCCTTCGAGAGCCGGCACCGCACCAAGGACGGCCAGTTCAAGGACGTGGAGGTCTCGATCTTCCTGACCGAGCATGCCGGGCGTGCGATGTACGTGGTGAACGTCAAGGACACCACCGAGCAGAAGCGGGCCGAGCGGGAGGCGCGCCGCCAGCAGGCGCTGCTGCTGGCCACCATCAATTCCATCCCCGACGTGATCGCCTTTCGCGACGTCGACGGCCGCTTCCTGGGCTGCAATCATGCCTGGGCCGAATTGCATGGGGTGCCGGTGTCGGCGGTCGCCGGCAGCACGCTGGAGCAACTGTTTCCCGCGGAACGCGCGCAGATGATCCGCCAGCGCGACGGCCAGGCGCTGGCGCGGACCGAGAAGACCGTGCTGGAGGAACTGGTGCAGGACGCCGCCGGCAGTGCGGTCTGCCTGGAGACAGTGTGCAGCCCGCTGCGCGACGAGGGTGGCAAGGTGCTCGGCATTCTCACCATCGCACGCGACATCACCGACCGCAAGAAGGTCCAGGAGGAGCTGCGCTCGGCCAAGGAAGCGGCGGAAGCCGCGACCCGTTCGAAGTCGGAGTTCCTCGCCAACATGAGCCACGAGATCCGCACGCCGATGAACGCGATCATCGGGCTGTCGCACCTGGTGCTCAAGACCGAGCTGGCGCCGCGCCAGCGCGACTACATCACCAAGGTGCAGACCGCCGGGCAGCACCTGCTGGGCGTGATCAACGACATCCTGGACTTCTCCAAGGTGGAGGCCGGCAGGCTGGACCTGGAAGCGTCCGAGGTCGACCTCGAGAAGCTGCTGGACACCACCAGCAGCCTGGTGGCCGAGAGCGTCGGCCACAAGGGCCTGGAGCTGGTGATCGACATCGACCCGGCGGTGCCGCGCACCGTGATCGGCGATTCGCTGCGCCTGGGGCAGATCCTGCTGAACTTCGTCAACAACGCCGTCAAGTTCACCGAACGTGGCGAGGTGGGCGTGGCGGTGGCGCCGGTGGAGTGCACCGACAGGGAGGTGCTGCTGCGCTTTTCGGTGTGGGACACCGGCATCGGCATGACCCGGGAGCAGATCGGCCGCCTGTTCACCAGCTTCTCGCAGGCCGACATGTCGACCACGCGCAAGTACGGCGGCACCGGGCTGGGCCTGGCCATCAGCAAGAAGCTGGCCCAGCTCATGGACGGGGAGGTCGGGGTCGAAAGCGAGCCGGGTCGCGGCAGCACCTTCTGGTTCACGGCCCGCCTGCCGGTCGGCCAGGACAAGGAGCGCCCGCTGGTGCCCAACCCCGACCTGCGCGGCTGCCGGGCGCTGGTGGTGGACGACAGCTTCCACGCCCGCGCCGCGGTGGTCGACATGCTGCAGGGCATGACCTTCGCCGTCAGCGAGGCCGGCAGCGGCCCGGAGGCGATCGACGAGATCCGCACCGCGGCCATCGAGGGGCGGCCCTACGACGTGGTCTACCTGGACTGGCGCATGCCGGGCATGGACGGCATGGACACCGCCCGCCGCATCCGCAGCCTGGGGCTGGACTTCCCCCCGATCCTGATGATGGTCTCGGCCTACGGCCGCGAGGAGATGCTGCGCGAGGCCGAGGCCGCCGACATCCAGACCGTGCTGGTCAAGCCGGTGCGGCCCTCGACCCTGTTCGACGCCACGATGGACGTGCTGGCCGCGCGCCGGGCAGTCCAGCCGCCCACGCGCCCGATCGAACCCGGTCCGGAGGTGCCCGGCGTGCCGGCCGCCCTGGCGGCGCTGCGCGGAGCGCGCATCCTGCTGGTCGAGGACAACGACATCAACCAGATGGTCGCCACCGAGATCCTCGAGGACGCCGGGCTGGTGGTGGAGGTGGCCGAGAACGGGCAGGTGGCGCTGGAGAAGGTGCAGCAGTCCTACTACGACCTCGTCTTCATGGACATGCAGATGCCGGTGATGGACGGCGTGTCGGCGACCCGGGAGATCCGCAAGATCGCCCGCCTGGCCGAGCTCCCCATCCTGGCCATGACGGCCAACGCGATGGAACAGGACCGGCGCCTGTGCCTGGCGGCCGGCATGAACGACACCGTCATCAAGCCGATCGACCCGAAGCTGCTGTGGGCGGCGCTGCTGCGCTGGATCCGGCCACTGGCCGGGGCGGAGGCCGAGGCCGGCGCGGGGGCGGTGCCAGCGGCCGGTGCCGGCACCGCAACGCATGAGCTGCTGCAAGGCATCGCCGGGCTCGACGTGAGCCGGGGGCTGGCGCAGGTCATGGGCCACGAGGCGGTCTACCGCTCCATCGTGGGGCGCTTCTGTGCGACCCAGGCCCACTTGCCCGCGCAGCTGCACGGGGCGCTGGCCACCGGCGACCTGGTGCTGGCCGAGCGCCTGGCGCACACCGCCAAGTGCGTCGCCGGCAACATCGGCGCCATCGGGCTGGCCCAGCTGGCCGCCCAGCTGGAAGACTCGCTTCGCACCTACCAGCCGCCGGTGCTGGTGCAGCAGTGCCTGCGCGAATTCGAGCGCCAGCTCGCGACGCTGGTGGCCGGGCTGTCCGCCCGCCTGCAGACCCAGGCGGAACCGGCGTAAGCCCCTGGGCGCCTTCCATCAGCAGCGTCCTACGCCAGCTTTGCGGGGGCACCGATAGAAGTGGGGGCGCCGCTCTCTAGATTGGAGCCATGGCTTGGCGGTTTTGCCGTGCCACAACCCAAGGAGAGCGAAATGACAGCAGTTGCAGACGTCATGACCCGGGGCGTGCGCACCATGACCCCGGACGACACCGTGGTCCTGGCCGCCCAGGCCATGGACGAATTGAACGTGGGCGTCATCCCCGTATGCCAAGGCGAGAAGCTGGTGGGCATGGTGACCGACCGCGACATCGTCGTGCGCGGGGTCGCCCAGCAGCGCGACCCCCAGTCCACCAAGCTGGCCGACGTCATGAGCGCCAGCGTCCGCACGGCGCACGAGGACGACGACGTGGACGAGGTGCTGAGCGAAATGTCGCGCTCGCAGATCCGCCGGCTGCCGGTGGTCGACCAGCAGGAGCGGCTGGTGGGCATCATCACCCTGGGCGACATCGCGGCCAAGGACGCGGACGACGAAGGCGACGTGGCCATGTCGCTGGGCGACATCTCGTCGCCGGCCGAGCCTGACCGCTCCTGAACGATCCTGGCCACCCACTGGCGCGCAGGTGTTGCGCGCGCGCCATGCTTGGGGCCAGTCTCCGGGGCAATGTGCGCCGGGTCACACACAGCAGGCACATCAGTGCCTACAGTGGGGGCTGAAAGGAGTTCGCCATGCGCTTTTCAGCTGCCTTCACTCTCCCGCTGCCGCAGCTCGCGCCGGTCACGGCGCAGGCTGGCCTGCTGGCGCCGGCGCGCCGCCCCGCCGTTGCCGAAGAGCCGGTGCCCGCGCCGGCCCGCGAACTCCCCCTCGACCTCGACCAGCGGGTGCGCGAATCCGGCGAGTGGTGAGCCCTGGCCCGCGGCTTGCAAGGCTGCGGGGATGACCGCCAAGCCGCCCCTGCCCCCCTTCACTCGGGACACCGCCGTCCAGAAAGTCCGGATGGCCGAAGACGCCTGGAACAGCCGCGACCCGGCTCGCGTGGTGCAGGTCTACACCGAGGACACCCAGTGGCGCAACCGGGCCGAATTCCCGGTCGGGCAGGCCCAGGTGCAGCAGTTCCTGGAACGCAAATGGGCCCGGGAGCTGGACTACCGGCTGATCAAGGAGCTGTGGGCCTTCACCGGCGAGCGCATCGCGGTGCGCTTTGCCTACGAGTGGCATGACGATTCGGGCCACTGGTTCCGCAGCTACGGCAACGAGAACTGGGAGTTCATCGGCCAGGGCCTGATGCGGCGCCGCTTCGCGAGCATCAACGATCTGCCGATCCGCGCCGAAGACCGCCAGTTTCACTGGCCCCTCGGGCGGCGCCCGGACGACCATCCGGGGCTCGGCGAGCTGGGGCTGTAAAAGCCCGCGCCAAGCGAAGCCGTCATCCCCGCGCAGGATCCAGGGGTCGGACGCACTGGATTCCCGCCTACGCGGCAATGACGGCGGATGCGGGAATGACGGGGAAAGCGGGAATGGCGGCACTTTGTCATCCCCGCGCAGGCGGGGATCCAGGGGTGCGGACGCACTGGATTCCCGCCTGCGAGGGAATGAGGGCCCCGCCGCACCAGCTTGGCACAGACATTGCACCGAGCCGGGCATGCATGAGCCTGCGCTGCACGTCCTGGCCCCGCCGCAGCCCGCGCCTGATGCGCTCTGGCACAACCCGCTGGGGCTGCTGCTGGAGTCCACCGGCGAAGGGATCTTCGGCGTTGACCTGGAGGGCCACTGCATGTTCATCAACCGGGCCGGCGCCCGCATGCTAGGGTACCAGCCGGCGCAGGTGCTCGGCTCCAACATGCACGAGCTGACCCACCATTCGCACTCGGACGGCCGCCCCTACCCGGACACCGACTGCCCGATCTTCAATGCCTTCCGCCAGGGCCTGCCGTGCCGGATCGATACCGAGGTGTTCTGGCGCGCCGACCGCACGGCGTTCGCCGTGGAGTATTCGAGCTACCCGATCCTGGACGCGGGCCAGGTGCGCGGAGCCGTCATCACCTTCGTCGACATCACCGAGCGCAAGCGCGCGGCCGACGCGCTGCACAAGGCCAAGGCCGAACTGGAGCTGCGCGTGGCCGAGCGCACGCGCGAGCTCTCCGCGGCGCTGTCGCAGCAGCGCGAGCTCGCCGCGTACTCGGAGACGGTTCGGGAGGAGGAGCGCACCCGCATCGCCCGCGAGGTGCACGACGAACTGGGCAGCCTGCTGGTGGCCCTGAAGATGGACGTCAACTGGCTGGACAAGCGCCTGGGCGAGCTTGACTCGCCGGTTCACCGCCCCCAGCAGGCCCTGCGCGACCGAATGCGCTGCAAATGCCAGAACATGAGCCGCCTGATCGAGAACGCGGTCGACAACGTGGGCCGCATCATCACCGACCTGCGCCCCAGCATCCTGGACCACCAGGGCCTGTGGGCGGCGCTCGAGTGGCAGGCCCACGAGTTCGTGCAGTCCGCCGAGCTGGAGCTGGAGTGGGACCAGGCCGAGCCCGCCGCGCGGTTGCCGCAACTGCCGGAGCCGGCCGCGATGGCGGTGTTCCGAATCTTCCAGGAGATGCTCAGCAACGTCGGCCGGCATGCGCAGGCCAGCCGCGTGGCGGTGCGCGTCGCCGCGGACGATTCGAGGCTGCGCATCACGGTGGAGGACAACGGCAGCGGCGCCGCGCCCGAAGCCTTCCAGGCGGCCGACGCCTATGGCGTGATGGGCATGCGCGAGCGGGCCCGCCATTTCGGCGGCCATGTCGCGATCACGAGCGAAATCGGCCATGGGTCCGCTTTCACGCTGGTGCTGCCGCTATCGAAACATGAGTAATCGGGTCCGTGTGCTGCTCGGGGACGACCACCGCATCGTGCGCGAGGGCCTCAAGCAGGTGCTGGCGGACGCGCCCGAGGTGCAAGTGCGCGCCGAGGCCACCGAGGGTGCCCAGGTGCTGCAACAGGTGCGGGCGCTGGGCGGCGAGGCGGGGCTGGACGTGGTGCTGCTGGACATCGCGATGCCGGGCCGCGATGGCCTGGACGTGCTGCAGGAACTGCGGCGGGACTGGCCGCGGCTGCCGGTCCTCATGCTCAGCACCTATCCCGAGCGGCAGTACGCCGTGCGCTGCATCAAGCTGGGAGCGGCCGGCTACCTGAACAAGAGCGCGGACCCGGACGATATGGTGGCCGCGGTGCGCAAGGTGGCGCGGGGCGGCGTCTACGTCACGCCGATCACCGCGGAAGCCCTGGCCGCCGCCGTGGGCGGCGCGGGCGCCAGGACCGGGCCCGAGGCCCTGTCCCACCGCGAGTACCAGGTGTTCCGGCTCCTCACTTCGGGGCACAGCGTGAGCGAAATTGGTGCGCAGCTTCAGCTGGCCCCCAACACGGTCAGCACCTACCGGGCGCGCATCCTGGAAAAGACCGGCACCAGGAACGACGTCGAACTGGCCTTGTACGCCGAGAGGCACGGCAAGGGCGCCGCCTTGTAGGGCTGGCACTACACAGCCTCGGGGCCCGGTGGGCGAATTGAACACGGGCCGCCAAACGGGCGCAGGCCTTGCAATGCATGGACATCTTCAAGGAGGTGCACCCCATGTCCAAGCTTTACGACGCCTACGATGCCGACCGCCCGCTGATGCTGCGCTGCGCCTGCGGGCAAGACCATGCCCCTGGCGAGCATGGGCAGGCCCATGGCGATCCCGAGGCACTCTCGCGCGACTTCATGGAAGCCAGCCTGGTCAAGGCGCTGTTTCCGGTGGACGGCGTGCGCCGCGGCTTCCTCAGGGCGGTGGGCGCCAACACCGCACGCGCGGCGATTGCGTCGCTGCTGCCGGTGTCGGCCTTGCAGGCGATGGCGCAGGACCGGGGCGCGCTGGAAAAGAAGGACCTGAAGATCGGCTTCATCGCCATCACCTGCGCCAGCCCGCTGATCATGGCCGACCCCCTGGGCTTCTACAAAAAAGAAGGCCTGAACGTCCAGTTGAACAAGACTGCGGGCTGGGCGCTGATCCGCGACAAGATGATCAACAAGGAGCATGACGCCAGCCACTTCCTGTCGCCGATGCCGCTAGCCATGACCATGGGCCTGGGGTCCAACCAGGTGGGCATGAACGTCGCCAGCATCCAGAACACCAACGGCCAGGCCATTACGCTGCACGTCAAGCACAAGGACAAGCGCGATCCGAAGAGCTGGAAGGGCTTCAAGTTCGCCGTGCCGTTCGAGTACAGCATGCACAACTTCCTGCTGCGCTACTACCTGGCGGAGAACGGCATCAACCCCGACACCGACGTGCAGATCCGCGTCACGCCGCCGCCGGAGATGGTGGCCAACCTGCGCGCCGGCAACATCGACGGCTTCCTCGGCCCGGACCCGTTCAACCAGCGCGCCGTGTACGACGAGGTCGGCTTCATCCACATCCTGTCCAAGGAGATCTGGGATGGCCACCCGTGCTGCGCTTTCGGCGTCAGCGACGAGTTCATCAAACAGAACCCGAACACGTTCGCCGCGCTGTACCGCGCCGTGCTGGGCGCTTCCTTCATGGCCAGCCAGCCCAAGGACCGGGAACTGATCGCCAAGGTGATCGCGCCCGCGCAGTACCTGAACCAGCCCGAGACCGTGATCGCGCAGGTGCTGACCGGCAAGTTCGCCGACGGCCTGGGCCAGATCAGGAACGTGCCCGACCGCGCCAACTTCGACCCGGTGCCGTGGCAGAGCATGGCCGTGTGGATGCTCACGCAGATGAAGCGCTGGGGCTACGTCAAGGGCGAGGTCAACTACAAGGCGATCGCGGAGAAGGTGTTCCTGCTCACCGACGCCAAGAAACAGATGGCCCTGGCCGGCTTCAAGCCCCCGGAGGGCGCCTACAGGAAGTTCAAGGTGATGGGCAAGGAGTTCGATCCGGCCCGGCCCGAGGAGTACGTCAAGAGTTTTGCCATCAACAGGATGAGCGCGGCGTGAAGGCCGCGATCAATGTCACCCCCGCGCAGGCGGGGATCCAGGGCGCCCTGGATTCCCGCCTTCGCGGGAATGACGGATCGAACGGAGCCCCCACATGAAAACCCTCAATTTCAAGGCCGCCCTGGTCTCGCTGCTGCTGTTCACGCTGTTCCTGGGCGTCTGGTACGCGGCTACCTTGCCGGGCGCCGCCAGCGGCGGCACCGGCGGCATGACGCCCGAGCAGACGGAGTACGCGAAGATGATGGGCAAGGAGGTCGGCAGCGGCAAGGCCACGGGCTTTCCGACGCCCGGCCAGATGGGCGGCACCTTCATCAAGCAGCTGTCCGACCCGTTCTACGACAACGGACCCAACGACAAGGGCATCGCGATCCAGCTGGCGCATTCGCTGGGCCGGGTGGCGCTGGGCTTCCTGTTCGCGATGCTGGTGGCGATTCCTCTGGGCTTCGTGATCGGCATGTCGCCGCTGCTGCACAAGGCGTTCGACCCGTTCATCCAGGTCTTGAAGCCGATCTCGCCGCTGGCCTGGATGCCCCTGGCGCTCTACACGATCAAGGATTCCTCGGTTTCGGGCGTGTTCGTGATCTTCATCTGCTCGGTCTGGCCGATGCTGATCAACACCGCGTTCGGCGTGGCTTCGGTCAAGCGCGAATGGCTCAACGTCGCCAGCACGCTGCAGGTGCGGCCGCTGCGCCGCGCCTTCAAGGTGATCCTGCCGGCCGCCGCGCCCACCATCCTGACCGGCATGCGCATCAGCATGGGCATCGCCTGGCTGGTGATCGTCGCCGCCGAGATGCTGGTGGGCGGCACCGGCATCGGCTACTTCGTCTGGAACGAGTGGAACAACCTGTCGCTGACCAACGTGATCTTCGCCATCGTGGTGATCGGGGTGGTGGGGATGCTGCTGGACCTGATGTTTGCGCGGCTGCAGAAGGCGGTGACGTATGTGGAGTGAAGACCGAGTGAACACCGCGACACCCGTCCTGGCTGAGCCCTTCGACAAAGCTCAGGACAGGCCTGTCCAAGCCCTGCCTCAGGCCTTCGACCCTTCGACGGAGCTCACGACAGGCAAGCTCAGGCCGAACGGCCGCAGTGGCTTCCTCAAGATCGAAGGGCTGGCCAAGACCTTCGTGCCCGGCAAGCCGGTGTTCGGCGACGTGTCGTTCACGCTGGACCGCGGCGAGTTCGTCTGCATCATCGGCCACTCGGGCTGCGGCAAGACCACCATCCTCAACGTGCTGGCCGGGCTGGACACGGCGAGCGCCGGGCACGTGTTCATGGACGGCCGCGAAGTGGGCGGGCCCAGCCTGGAGCGCGGCGTGGTGTTCCAGAGCCATGCCTTGATGCCCTGGCTCACCGTGCGCGGGAACATCGCGTTTGCCGTGGAATCGCGCTGGCCGCGGTGGGCACGCGCGCAGGTGAACGAGCAGGTCGAGAAGTTCGTCGGCATGGTGGGCCTCACGCCGGCCCTGGAAAAGAAGCCGTCGCAGCTGTCCGGCGGCATGAAGCAGCGGGTGGGCATCGCCCGCGCCTTCGCCATCCAGCCCAAGATGCTGCTGCTGGACGAGCCGTTCGGCGCGCTGGACGCGCTCACGCGCGGCACCATCCAGGACGAGCTGATGGCCATCGTGCGCGAGACGCACCAGACCGTCTTCATGATCACGCATGACGTGGACGAGGCCATCCTGCTGGCCGACCGCATCCTGCTGATGTCCAACGGTTCGGAGAACGCTTCGGGCTACACGCCCGGCGGCATCGCCGAGGTCGTCACCAACACCCTGCCCAAGCAGCGAAAGCGGGCCGAACTGCACCACCTGCCGGGCTACTACGAGCTGCGCAACCACATCGTCGATTTCCTCGTCCACCGGGCGGGAGCCTGAACCCAAGACCGGCCGCGAAGGACGCGAAGATGACGCGAAGGACGCCAAAGAAACCTTCGAATTTTTTTGCGTCCTTCGCGTGCCTTTGGCGTCCTTCGCGGCCTTGACCCGATCAACCCCACAGGAGCGCAACCATGAACCGCAATGACATCACCGAGAAGATCATCACCGCCAAGGTGTCCCAAGGCATCAGCTGGGCCGATGTCGCGGCCAAGCTCGGCCAGTCCAAGGAATGGACCACCGCGCTGTGCCTGGGGCAGATGACGGCCACCACCGAGCAGGCCCTGGCACTGGGAGAGATCTTCAGTCTGTCGGAGGAGGAGCAGAAGTGGCTGAAGGTCGTGCCCTACAAGGGCTCTTTGCCGACCCCCGTGCCCACCGACCCCTTGATCTACCGCTGGTACGAGATCGTCAGCGTCTACGGCACCACCATCAAGGAATTGATCCACGAGGAATTCGGCGACGGCATCATGAGCGCCATCGACTTCTCCATGGACATCGTGCGCCAGCCCGACCCCAAGGGCGATCGCGTCAACGTGGTGCTCTCGGGCAAGTTCCTGCCTTACAAGACCTACTGACCCAAAGAAAAAGCCGCCTTGCGGGGCGGCTTTCTCAGGGACAAGGGTGCTTCAGCACCCTTGTTTACTTCGCCTTGTTCTTGTTGTTCTGGCTGCGCGCCATGCCGCCCTTGCGGCCGGCCTCACGCGCTTCTTCCGAGGTGAACTCGTGGGCCGTGCCCTTTTCGTGGGCGGCCTTGCCGCCTTCGCTGGCGATCTCGCGCTGGCGCTGCGGATCCATCGAGGCGAAGCCCCGGTTGGAACTGCCGCTCTTGCCGCCCTGATTGCCCTGGTTGTTCGATGCCATTTGTCGTACTCCTAAAAGCGTGAGGAAGAAGGAAAGAAGATGCATGGCGGGCACGGAGCCAGCCACGAAAATCATTGGGCTTGTGCAGCAACGCACCACCCGTCAGGAGGGGGTGTAGAGCTATGTAGGACATGGCCTTGCCCGGTTACATCCAGACAACGCCTGTATCTGACGCTACGGTTTTGGTAGCAAGACGTTTTCCAGGCGTGCCAACAGGGGCCCGGCCTCGGGCGCCATGCGGGCGGGGCCGGTGTCCGCGCGCAAGCTGGCGATCAGGCGCTCCAGCTGAGCTCGCGATGGCGGCAGGGGTCCGTAGAAGCGGGGTTCGCCGGCGCGGGCGATCAGCAGCGTGGGAAAGGTCTCGATGTCCACTTCCCCCAGGGCGTCGGCCTCGTCCTCCACGTCCACCCATTGGAAGCGCAGCCCCGCATGCGCGGCCGCGGCGGCATCGAACAGCGGCCGCCACTCGCGGCACACGCCGCACCAGGCTGCGCACAGGCAGACCACCAGCCAGTCGGAAGCGGAAGGCGCCGGGGAACTCATGGCGCCAGTCTAAGGAATCCCGGAAAGACCGCTGGAGCGTGCTCGTGCAGAGCCTCATCAGGAGTAGGTCACCCACTCGCGCAGGTCGGGCGCGTCCAGGTGCGGCAAGGCGTTGAACGTCAAAAGCATGTGGCGCTTGGGCGTGAACACGAACTCCGTCACCGAGGTGTTGCGGATGCGCAGGTTCAGCTCGATGGTGGTCTCGGCGCTGGTGCCCAGCACCTGGCCGACGGCGGTGGAGATCGGCCCGCCGCTGGTCACGATCAGCACCTTGTGGCCGTAGTGGTGGGCCCGCACGTGGTCGAGCGCGCCGGCCACGCCCGCGGCGAAGTCCGTGTAGCTGGGCATGCCGCGCGGGCTCACCACGCCGGCCATCCACTGGGCCAGCCCATCGCGCAGCAAGCGGAAGTGGTGCCGGTACATCTCTGGCGAGGTGGGCTTTTCCAGCTTGTGCGGGTGGATGGTCGCGATCACGGCCTCGCTGTCGTACTCGTTCAGCCCCTCCCACGAGAGGTGCTCGCCGGCCCGGTTCATGCCTTCCAGGATGCCGGCCAAGGTCTGCTTGTGCCGGCGCAGCGTGCCGGCGATCAGGCTGTCGAAGGCGACGCCCTGGTGCGCGAAGTACTCGCCCAGCCGCACGCTTTGCCGGTGGCCCAGCTCGCTGAGCTGGTCGTAGTCGTCGGCGCCGAACGAAGCCTGGCCATGGCGCACGAGGTAGAGGGTTCCCATGCCGCGGATTCTGGCTAGCGCTGCGCCGCGGTGCCGGTCCCGCGGGCGACTCGCAGTCACCTTGGCGCAGCCTGCGCCGCCAGCGGGCATCTGCTCTCCGCGATTTCTCCTGGAGCGCCCGGGGCGCGGGAGGTTCACTCTAGTCGCGGCCGCGCACACGGTTGTAGGACGGCGACTACGCCTGCGCCAGCACCCCGGCAAACATCGAGCTGTCGACGTTGCCGCCGGTCAGCACCACGCCGGCGGTGCGGCCCCGAAGCCGATCCCGCTGCTGCCAGGCCGCCGCCCAGGCCGCGGCGCCCGCACCTTCGGCCACGTTGTGGGTGTCGGCGAACAGCGTCCGCATGGCCTGCGCCACTTCGTCGTCGGTCACCGTGACCACGTCTTCGGCTTCGCGGCAAACGATTTCCAGCGCCTGCGGGTCCGCCACGCGGCAGGCCATGCCGTCGGCCAGGTGGGTGCTCACGGGCGCCTCGACCACGCGCCCCGCGCGGAACGAGTCCAGGTAGGTGGTGGCATGGGCCGACACCACGCCGACGAGCGCGCAGCGCACACCGGTATGGACGCGGGCCGCCGCGGCCGCGCAGAAGCCCGACCCCTGGCCGATGGGCACGTACACCACGTCGGGCGCCTGGCCGCGCGGGAAACTTTCGAAGAACTCCACCCAGTAGCTCATCACGCCCTTGATCAGGCCGCGGTGCAGCGAGGGGATCATGTGCAGGCCGTGTTCCGCAGCCAGCGCGATCGCATGCTCGCGCGCCGCCTGGAAGTCCTCGCCGTGCTCGATCAGCTCCACGCCCAGCGCGCGCATGGCCGCGTTCTTCTCGACCGAGTTGCCGCGCGGCACGACGATGGTGGCTTGCATGCCGTAGCGGCGCGCCGCGAGCCCGACGGACTGGCCGTGGTTGCCGCGGGTGGCGCTGATCACACCGCGCAGTTGCGGCTGCTCGCGTGCCAGGTCGGCGAAATACGTGAGGCCGCCCCGCACCTTGAACGCGCCGGCCGGGGTGTGGTTCTCGTGCTTGACCCACACCGGCGAGCCCAGCCGCCGCTGCAGCAAGGGCCAGGCGTATTGCGGCGTGGGTGGCATGACGGCGTACACGGCCCGGCGTGCGGCCTCGACTTCTTCGCGGCTGAAATCCATGGGGTCAGAGTCCTTTCGATTCGAGTTTCACCGGCCCGCGCGGCGTCAGCAGCGTGGCGCAGAGGTTGGGCTGGCCCGGCTGCACCGCCACGCCCTGCAGCCCCAGCGCTTCGAACGCGCCTTGCAGCTGCGCCGCGCGCGGATGCGAGAGCGCCACCGCGTGCAGCGACACGCCCAGGTCCGGCAAGGCGGGCGCCGGATGGGTGTCGCCCCACTGGATGAGCGTGGGCAGGCAGCCGTCGAACAGGCGCTGGCCGTCCTCGCGCACGGTGATCTGCCATTGCAGGAGCCCGCGCGCCGTGGCGCGGGACGCCTGGATCACCTCGCCGCGATCGAGGTCCTGAGCCGCCAGCGCCGCCACGGCGGCTTGCACGTCCGGCACCTGGGCCACGAAGTGCACCAGCCGGGGCGCTTCGCCCACGGCCGCCCGCAGGCGCTCATCATCCAGGTCAAACCAGCGTGTAGCCCGCGTCCGATGGGCCGGAGATGCTCCTGGATTGATAGCGATGATCTCGAGGTAAGCCTGCGGGTAGTTCACCGTAGCGATGCGCAGCAGCCGGTTGTGCGTGCCCATCAAGGGATGCTCGCCACCGGGCCCGGGCGTGACGCCCAGCGTCGCCTCGCACCAGGCCACGCCCTGTTGGAGGTCGCGGGCGGCGATCACCAGGTGGTCGACACGGGCGGCGGTCACAGCAGCACCGTGCCTTGCACGCAGGTGACGGACGCGCCGCCGACCCAGATCTCGCCGGAAGCATCGCGCTCCACGTGCACGCGGCCGGCCCGGGCCAGCGCCGTGCCCTGCGCGGCGATGTAGCGGTCGGGCGCCATGCCGCAGCCGATCAGCCACTGCGCCAGGGCGGCGTTCAGGCTGCCGGTGACCGGGTCCTCGGTGAGGCCGTTGTTGCCCGGGAAGAAGGCGCGGACTTCGAAGGCGCACTCGTGCGGCGCCGGGCGGGGGCCGACCACCCCCACGTCCAGGCCGGCCAGCACCGCCGCATCGGGCTTGAGCGCCAGCACCTGCTGCGCCGAGCGCAGCATCACGCCGCGCCAGTGGGGGCCGTTGTCGCACCAGGCGTGCGCGACGATGTCGCCGCGGGGAATGCCCAGCCCGCGGGCGACCAGGGCCACGTCTTCTTCCGGCAGCGGCCCCGACTTGCGCAGCGGCGGCGCGGCGAAGGCCAGGCGGCCGGCGTCGCGCCGCAGCTTCACCAGCCCGACGCCGCACTCCTGCACCACGTGCTCGCCTTGCGGCTGGCCGCCGGCTTCCAGCCAGGCGTGGCAGCTGCCCAGCGTCGGGTGGCCGGCGAACGGCAGCTCTCGGCCCGGGCAGAAGATGCGCACGCGGTAGTCCGCCCCGGCCTGCGTCGGCGGCAGCAGGAAGGTGGCCTCCGACAGGTTGGTCCATTCGGTGAAGTGCTGCATCGCCTCGGTCGACAAGCCCGTGCCATCGAGCACCACCGCCAGCGGGTTGCCGCGGTAGGGCGTCTCGGTGAAGACGTCGACCTGCTTGAAAGGCCGGTCCTGAGCTTGTCGAAGGGGACGTTGCTGCATGGATGCCTCAGGAAGGAAGAAGGTCCAGAACGCCTTGGGCCGCCGGCAAGGTGCGGATGCCCTCGTACCAGCGCTCGAGGCAAGGCCGCAACGGCCGGGGCAGCGGAAGCTGCCACCAGCGGTCGATCTCGCAGGCGATCGGGATGTCGGCCATGGTCAGCCGGTCGCCCGCCATGAAGGCGCGCTGGCGCAGATGGGCTTCCAGCAGGTCCAGCAGCGGTTCCGTGGCCGTGATCGACGCGTCGATCAGCGCCGGCTGGCGCTGGCCGGCCGGAACCCGCACCAGTTGCAGAAAGGCATCGCGGCCGGCGGGGTTCAAGGTGGTCTGCTGCCAGTCCATCCAGCGCTCGGCGTCGAAGCGGGCCGGCAGGCTGTCGGGATACAGCCTGCCTGCGCCGTGCTTGGCGCACAGGTAGCGCACGATCACGTTGGATTCCCACAGCGCGAAGTCGCCGTCCTGGAGCAGCGGAATCATCGCGTTCGGGTTCCGGGCCAGGTACTCGGGCGTGTCGACAATGCCGAACTCGCGCCCGGCCTCGATGCGCTCGAACTCGATTCCCAGCAGGCGCGCGGCAAGCACCACCTTGCGCACGTTGATGGAGGACAGCCGGCCCCAGAGCTTCATCGGGCAGGCTCCCGGATCGCGGCGGCGAGCGCGGCGACGCCGGTGTTGATCTGGTCCACGCTGGCGGTGACGAACGACAGGCGCAGCGTGCGCTGCTGCTCGGGCGTGCTGCCTTCGCCGGCATAGAAGGCGGCGCCGGGAACGAAGGCCACGCCCCGCTCGACCGCCGCCGGCAGCAAGCCGACGGCGTTCATGCCTGGCGGCAACCGCGCCCACAGGAACATGCCGCCTTCGGGGCTGTTCCAGTCGACCTGCAAGCCTTCCATCTCCCGGGACAGGGCTGCCAGCATCGCGTCGCGCTGCGACTTGTACAGCTGGCGGATGCGCGGCACATGGCGGTCGAGGAAACCATCGCGCATGACCCGCTCGGCCATGCGCTGGTTGAAGCTGGGGCTGTGCAGGTCGGCAGCCTGCTTGGCCTGCAGCAGCTTGGGGTAGAGCGCGGGCGGCGCCACCAGGAACCCCAGGCGCAGGCCGGGCGCCAGCACCTTGGAGAACGAGCCCAGGTAGATGCAGCCGCCAGGGTTGCGGGCGGTCAGCGGCGCGGGCGGCGGGGCGTCGAACCAGAGGTCGCCATAGGGGTTGTCTTCGACGATCGGCAGGCCCAGGCGGGCGGCGGCTTCGCTCAGGGCGGCGCGCCGCGCTTCGCTCATGGTGCGGCCGGTGGGGTTCTGGAAGTTGGGCAGCAGGTACAGGAACCTCGCCCCGGCTGCCCTGCGCTGCAGGTCCTGCAGGTCCACGCCTTCGGCGTCGCTCTCCACGCTCACCACCTGCGGCTCCATCGGCGTGAACGCCTGCAGCGCGCCCAGGTAGGTGGGCGTCTCCACCAGGACCTTCGAGCCGGCGTCGATCAGGATCTTGGCCACCAGGTCCAGGCCCTGCTGCGAGCCGGTGGTGATCAGCACCTGCGCCGGGTCCACCGCCCAGGGCAGCTGCGCGGCCACCAGGGCGCGCAAGGGACCGAAGCCTTCGCTGGCGGCGTACTGCAAGGCGGCGGGGCCGTCTTCGGCCAGCACCTGCTGGCTGGCAGCGGCGAACTCGGCGACCGGGAAGGTGGCGGGCGCGGGCAGGCCGCCGGCGAAGCTGATGATCCCGGGCTTCTCGGTCACCTTGAGGATCTCGCGGATGACCGAGGGATTCATGCGGGCTGCGCGCTGCGCCAGAACCCAGGAGGAGGTCTGCAGGTCGTCGAGCTTCATGGGTTTTCTCCTTGGGGTGAGGGATTCAGGTGGGCGCGCGCACCGGCATCTTCTTGCCGATGAACACGGTGGCGATGACGGCGACGGCAAAACCCAGCGTCACCGCGTCCAGCGTCTCCCCCAGCAGCGGCACGGCGAACAGCATGCTCAGGAAGGGCTGCACCAGCTGCACCTGGCTCACGCGCACGGTGCCGCCCAGGGCCAGGCCCCGGTACCAGGCGAAGAAACCCAGCCACATCGAGAACACGGCCACGTAGGCGAAGGCCCACCAGGCCGAGGCCTGCACCGGCACCTGCGGCCGGGTCAGCAGGGCCGCCGGCAGCGTCAGCGGCAGCGAGATCACCAGCGCCCAGCAGATCACGTGCTCGGCGCGCATGGTCTGCGACAGGCGCGCCCCCCAGCCGTAGCCGATCGCGGCGCAGGCCATGGCCCCGAGCAGCAGCGCATCGGCCGGATGCAGCGCGACGCCGCCCTGCCCCGAGCGCAGCACGGCAAACGCCACCACCAGCGCGCTGCCCAGCGCGGCGCAGATCCAGAAGCCCGCGGAAGGCCGCTGCCGGTGCAGCCAGGCGCCCACCGCCGCGGTCGCCAGGGGCAACACGCCGACGATGACGCTGGCATGCACGGCCTCGACGTAGCGCATGGCCACCGAGGTGAGCAGGGGAAAGCCGAACACCACGCCTGCCGACGTCACCGCCAACGGCCACCATTCGCCCCGGCGCGGCAGCGGTGCCCGCGTGGCAGCCAGGAAGGCAGCGGACAGCGCGGCGGCCACCACCGCGCGGCCCAGCGCGATGAACACGCCCGACATCTGCGGCGCCTCGGGCGTGCCCACGGCCAGGCGCGTCATCGGCAAGGTCAGGGCGAAGATGGCCACTCCCACCAGGCCCAGCAGCAGGCCCCGGTTCGAATCCTGGCCCAGCCAGGGCAGACCGCGAATGCCTTCGCTTTTCATACGGTGAGCATCCAGGCCGCCGTCGCCACCAGGATCAGCGCCAGCGCGCGGTTGAACCAGAGCAGGCGGTTGCCCTGCGAGAGCCAGCGCCGCAGCAATGAGCCGGCCAGCGCGTAGGTGAAGTTGCTGGTGAAGGCGAACAGCACCATCACGCCGCAGATGATGGCCAGCCGCTGGCCCGGATTGGCGGCGGGCTGCCCCGCGGCATTGACCACCCAGCCGGCGGTCAGCGTTAGGGCCAGCATCCAGGCCTTGATGTTGAGGAACTGCAGTCCCACGCCCTGGGTGAAGGTGACGTCCAGGCGCGATTCGTCCACGTCGGACAGCCGCGTGGCGTTCGCCACCTTCCACGCCAGCCACAGCATGTAGGCCACGCCCGCCAGCTTCACGCCCCAGCGCAGGGCGGGCACGCCGGTCACCAGCGCGCCCAGGCCCAGGCCGCAGGCCAGCATCAGCAGCGTCCAGCCGGTGGGCACCGCAAGGCAGAAGCGCAGCGCGCGCCTGAGGCCGTGGTTGGCCGCCAGCGCCGTGGACAGCGTGGTGTTCGGGCCGGGCGAAAAACTCATCGCCGTGCAGAACAGCAGCAGCGCGGTGACCTCCGCGCCACTCATGGACCGCCATCCCCGCGCAGGTCACGCACGGCGCCATCCACGCGCAGGTGACGCACTGCGTCATCCCCGCGCAGGCGGGGACCCAGAGAGCGCGCGACGCGCGCTTCTTCCATGCCGCAAGCACTGGATTCCCGCCTGCGCGGGAATGACGGTGTTCTTGCAGGGCAGTCTTGCAGTCGCATCAGGTTCACTGTAATCTTGCCGCCAGTACACCAGCAGTACAGTTGGCCAGCTCAGTTCCATCTCTGTACTGCCCCACCTGGCAATACACGGAGCGCCCTCCATGCTGATGAAAGCCTCTTCCCAGTCGCTGACCGAGCAGTTGTCCGGCCGCTTCGCCCAGCGCATCCGCGACCGCCTGCTGGCGCCCGGCGCGCGCCTGCCGTCCGTGCGGCAGTGCGCGCAGCAGCAGGGCGTGAGCCCGTCCACCGTGGTCGCGGCGTACGACCAGCTGCTGGCCCAGGGCTTGGTCGAGGCCCGCAAGAACCGCGGCTTCTTTGTGCGAGAAACGGCTGCAGCCCGCTCGGAGCACGCGCAAGACGCTATCGAAAGCGTAGCGAATACGCGGCCGGTGAATGCCTGGGCCACGGCCACCGGCTTGATCCCGGGGGGCGGCGACCCACACCCAGCGGGAGAGCGCAGGGGCCACATGCCCGCGCCGATCGACGCCACGGCGCTGATCCGCGGCATGTTTCACCGGGTGAGCGACAAGCCCCAGCCCGGCATGGGCGTGTTCCCGCCCGACTGGCTGGAATCGACCTTCATGCCGGCGGCCGTGCGCAAGGTGACCAGCACGCGCGCGCTGCACGACTTCTCGCTCCAGTACGGCGAGCCGATGGGCGACAGCGGGTTGCGGCGCGTGCTGGCCAAGAAACTGGCGGCGCTGAACGTGCCGGCGACACCCGAGAACATCATCACCACCGTCGGCGCCACCCACGCGCTGGACATCGTCAGCCGCAGCCTGCTGCGACCCGGCGACCCGGTGATGGTGGAAGAACCAGGCTGGGCCGTGGAGTTCGCGCGGCTGACGGCGCTGGGCATGCGGCTGCTGCCGGTGCCGCGCCGGGCCGACGGGCCTGACCTGGAGGTGATGGCGCGCTACTGCGAGGTGCATCGGCCCAAGCTGTTCGTGAGCGTGAGCGTGCTGCACAACCCCACCGGCTACTGCCTGTCGCCGGGCAGCGCCCACCGCATCCTGCAACTGGCCAACCAGCACGACTTCCACATCGTCGAGGACGACACGTACAGCCACATCGCGCCCGAATACGCCACACGCCTGTGCGCGCTGGACGGGCTGCAGCGCACCATCCACGTGAGCGGCTTCGCCAAGATCCTGGCGCCGAACTGGCGGGTGGGCTTTCTCGCGGCGCCGCCGGCGCTGATCGAGCGCCTGCTGGACACCAAGCTGCTGGCCACGCTGACCACGCCGGCGCTGCTGGAAAAGGCGCTGGCCCTGTGCATGGAGCAGGGCCAGCTGCGCCGCCATGCCGAGCGCATCCGCACCCGGCTGGACGTGGCGCGCAGCCGCAGCGTGAAGCTGGCGCTGAACGCCGGTTGCACCTTCGCGGCGGAACCGGCGGGACTGTTCGGCTGGGTGGATACCGGCGTGGACACCGATGCCCTGGCGCAGCGGATGCTGGACCAGGGCTACCTGCTGGCCCCCGGCGCCCTGTTCCACGCCGAGCGCAAGCCCAGCACGCTGATGCGCATCAACTTCGCCACCACGCAGGACGCGGCGTTCTGGAAGAAGTATTCGGAGATGGTGCGCAAGACCTGAAGACCGGCCGCGAAGGACCCGAAAAATTCGCGAAGGACGCAAAAGAAGCCAGGAGTTTTTCGCGTCCTTCGCGGCCTTGTCCCCGCGTTGATTCAGAGCATCTCGTCCGGCGCGAAAGGAGCCAGCATGTTCACGATGAACTTGAGCTTGGCGCCGGCTTCCGGTTCGCTGGTCGCGTCCTTGAAGCTGGCGCCCGGGGGCGCGCGCCAGTGCAGCTGGTTGCCGGCAAGCTCCAGCCGGTAGGCGCCGCTCGTGAAGCTGGATTCGATCAGGCGCGCGGCTTCGTTGGCCAACGCGGGGCTGCGGATCAGCAGGGCCACCTCGCTGTTTTGCAACTGCGAGCGCAGGTCCAGGTTCATCGATCCGATCACCGACAGCCGGCGATCGATGATCACCGCCTTGGAATGCAGGCTGGCGCGTGAGTTGGCGCCCTTGGAGCCGCCGGCGCCGCTGCCCAGGCTCAAGCCGCTGCCTGTGCGGGGCGAGCTGCCGGAGCCGGCCAGCCCCGAGGCGTGGGAATCGGCCCGCATCTCGTACAGCTGCACGCCCATGGCCAGCAGGTCCTTGCGGTAACGCCGGTAGCCGGCGTGGGCGGCGGGCGCGTCGTTGGACGCCAGCGAGTTGGTCAGCACGCGGACGGCGACGTTGCGGGCACGCAGGTCGCGGAACACCTTCATCATCGGCTCGCCGGGCACGAAGTAGGGCGAGATGATCAGCACATCCTGCCGCGCCTCGCGCATCAGCTGCAGCAGGCCGTCGACCAGCGTGTCGCCGGCCTCGACCTCGTCGTCGCCGGGGCCGATCTTGCCGGGCTTGTCGGCCATCAACACTGCCGGGGCCCAGGTCATCGTCACGCGCTGCAGGTCCATGGGGGCGCGCCGGGCCGCGGCCGCGTGGGAGGCGGTGACGCTGGGCAGCACGGTCGCGGTAGGCGTGGCGGCGGCATGCGCCGCGGGGATCACGCTTGCCGGGCCGGGCGGGGCGCCGTCGTTTGCGGCAGGCGCACTCTTGTGATCGCGCAGCCTGTCCAGCTCCTGCGGCTTGAGCAGCGTCTGCACCGGGTAGGCGAGCTCGTCGTTCCAGTAGCGGTCGAAGCTGGCCGACATGTCGCGCACGACGCGGCCGGCCGCCAGCACGTCGAGGTCGACGAAGTTGCTCTTGTCGTCGCCGCCGAAGTACGCGTCGCCCAGGTTGCGGCCGCCGGTGATGCCCCAGGCGTTGTCGGCGATGAACAGCTTGTTGTGCATGCGCTTCTGGATGCGCGGGATGTCGTGCAGCGAGCCCAGCACGCGGCCGATCATCGAGCTGCGCGATCCCGGCAAGGGGTTGAACAGCCGCAGCTCGATGCCGGGCTCGAACGCCAGCCGCAGCACCTGCGCGTCGTCGCCGACGGTGTTGAAGTCGTCCAGCAGGATGCGCACCCGCACGCCGCGCCGGGCGGCGTTGCGCAATCCCTGCAGCAGCAGCTCGGTGCTGGCGTCCGCGTGGATGGCGTAGTACTGCAGGTCCAGGCTGCGCTGCGCCGACTCGACCAGCGCGACGCGGCTGGTGAAGGCGCTGTCCACGTTCTCGAGCAGGCGAAAGCCGGAGTCGCTGCGGGCGGCGGCTTGCGCGCGCCGGGCCTGTACCAGGCGGCCCAGGGGCGTCTGGTCGGGCGCGTCGAAGGCCCGCGAAGGCGTGCGCTGGACGTTGCTCGGCAAGCTCGCGCAGCCGGTCGCCCAGGTGCTGAGCAGGAGCGTGAACAGAACCAGCCACAGGGTCGCCCAGGGCCAGGAAGGCCAGCGCGCAGGGCGGACGGGAATTGGCAACATAGCTCCACTGTAGTAGCGCGAGCACGACTGTGGGGAACTGCCGAGTCGGCAGTGGGCGCCAGTTGCTGAAATCAAACTTCCTACACGTTTGACAGGGCCTGCCAGCGTTCCAGCGCGGCCATCAGCTCGTCGTCGATGGCGGTATTGCGCGCGGCGAGCTGGGCGGCCCGTGCGCCGTCACGGCCATACAGGGTGCCGTCGGCCAATGCCTCCTGGATCGCCTTCTGTTCCTGCTCCAGCGCCTCGATGCGAGCCGGCAGGGTTTCCAGCTCCCGTTGTTCCTTGTAGCTGAGCTTCTTTTTTGATAGCACAACAGGGCCGGCGGAAGCGGGCTGGAGCGCGATCTGAGCCTCAACCTTGGGCCTGGCGGCGGAGGCGGCGATGCCTTGGGACCGCCTCGACTGGGTCAGCCAGTCCTGCACGCCGCCTTCGTACTCGCGCCAGCGGCCGTCACCCTCGAACGCGATCGTGCTGGTCACCACGTTGTCCAGGAAGGTGCGGTCGTGGCTGACCAGGAACACGGTGCCGTCGTGTTTCTGCAGCAGGTCTTCCAGCAACTCCAGGGTGTCGATGTCCAGGTCGTTGGTCGGTTCGTCCAGCACCAGCACGTTGGCCGGCCGCGCGAACAGGCGCGCCAGCAGCAGCCGGTTGCGCTCGCCGCCGGACAACGAGCGCACCGGCGATGCGGCGCGCGCCGGCGAGAACAGGAAGTCCCCCAGGTAGCTCTTGACGTGCTTGCGCTGGTTGCCGATCTCGATCCACTCGCTGCCGGGGCTGATGAAGTCTTCCAGCGTGGCGTCCAGGTCCAGCGCATTGCGCATCTGGTCGAAGTAGGCCACCTGCAGGTTGGCGCCCTGGCGGACCTTGCCGCCGTCGGGCGCCAGTTCGCCCAGGATCAGCTTGAGCAGCGTGGTCTTGCCCGCGCCGTTGGGCCCGATCAGGCCGACCTTGTCGCCGCGCAGGATGGTGGCGGTGAAGCGGTCGATCACCTTCCTGGGGCCGAAGGACTTGGAGGCCTCGGTCAGCTCGGCGACGATCTTGCCGCTGCTCTGGCCCGTGGCCACGTCCAGCTTGACGCTGCCCAGGGCCTCGCGCCGTGCCGCGCGGCGGGCCCGCAACGCTTCCAGCCGCACGATGCGCGCCACGGCGCGGGTGCGGCGAGCTTCGACGCCCTTGCGGATCCAGATTTCCTCCTGCGCCAGCAGCTTGTCGGCCTTGGCACTGATGACGGCCTCCTGGGCCATCTGCTCCTCCTTGAGCACCAGGTAGCGGCTGAAGTTGCCGGGGTAGGAAGCCAGCTTGCCGCGGTCGAGTTCGACGATCCGGGTGGCGACGCGGTCCAGGAAAGCGCGGTCATGGGTGATGGTGACGACGCTGCCCTTGAAATCGATCAGCAGCCCTTCCAGCCATTCGATGGAGTCCAGGTCCAGGTGGTTGGTCGGCTCGTCCAGCAGCAGCACGTCGGGCCGGCTCACGAGGGCTTGTCCCAACGCGACGCGCTTCTTGGTGCCGCCCGAGAGCGTGTCGATCACGGCGCCCGGATCGAGGTGCAGGCGGTGCAGGGTTTCGGTCACCCGCTGCTCCCAGTTCCAGCCGTCCTGGGCCTCGATCCGGCCCTGCAGCTGGTCGAGGTCGCCTTCGCCCTGCGTGTACTGCTCGATCCAGGCGATCACGTTGGCGACGCCGGCCTGCGTGGCTTCAAAGACGGTGGCCTGCGGATCGAGCACCGGCTCCTGGGCCACGTAGGCGATGCGCAGGCCCTGCTGCAGCTGCAGGTCGCCGTCGTCGGGTTTTTCCAGGCCGGCGAGGATCTTGAGCAGCGACGACTTGCCGGCGCCGTTGCGGCCGATCAGGCCGACGCGCTCGGCGGATTCGAGGGCGAATTCGGCGTGGTCCAGGAGCGGCACGTGGCCGAAAGCGAGCTGGGCGTTGAGCAGGGTGAGAAGGGCCATGGAGCGCGCGATTATCCAGGTCCTTCTGGGGCCCGCCCCCTACCTGCGCTCATCAGCGGCCGATATAGTGGCCCGACAAGTGTGTCTCGAGGAGCGGACGTGGAACTGCTGATCAACGGCAAGGCGGTGCAGGCCGACGCCGATCCCAACATGCCCCTGCTGTGGGTGCTGCGCGACGTGCTGAACATGACGGGCACGAAGTTCGGCTGCGGCGTCGCGGCCTGCGGCGCCTGCACGGTGCGCGTCGAGGGGCAGCCGGTGCGCTCCTGCGTGACGCCGGTCTCCAGCGTCGTGGGCAAGCGCGTCGCCACGATCGAGGCGCTGGGCGCGCCCGGCAAGCCGCATCCGCTGCAGGCCGCCTGGATCGCCGAGCAGGTACCGCAGTGCGGCTACTGCCAGAGCGGGATGCTGATGGCGGCGGCCGCGCTGCTGGAGCGCAAGCCCAAGCCCAGCGATGCGGACATCGACGAGGCGATCACCAACATTTGCCGCTGCGGCACCTACCAGCGGGTGAAGGCGGCGATCCGGCGCGCGGCAGGAGTCAAGGCGTGAAGCGCCGGGCATGGCTGTTGGGGACCGCCGCGGGGGGCACGGCACTGCTGGTGGGATGGGGGGTGCTGCCCCAGCGATCGCGCCTGGGCACGGGCCGGCTGATGCGGGCCCAGGAAGGCGACGTCGCGCTCAATGGCTGGATCAAGATCGCCGCGGATGGTGCGGTGGTGCTGGCCATGCCGCGCAGCGAGATGGGGCAAGGCGTCTACACCGCTCTGCCGATGCTGGCGGCCGAAGAACTCGACGTGCCGCTGGAGAGGGTGCGCATCGAGCGGGCCGGCCCTGACGCGATCTACGGCAATGTGGCCATGCTGGTGGCCACCCTGCCGTTCCGCCCGCTCGAGGGTGAAAAGGAGGACGGCTTCGGCCGGGTCAAGGCCAGCCGCTGGGTGGTGGGCAAGCTGGCACGCGAGCTGGGAATCAATGCCACCGGCGGTTCGTCCAGCGTGGCCGATGCCTGGGAGGTGGTGCGCTCCGCGGCCGCGACCGCTCGCGCTTCGCTGCTGGGAGCGGCTTCCTTGCAGTGGCGCTTGCCGGTGGACGAGCTTTCGGTGCGGGACGGAGTGGTCTCGCATGCTTCGGGCAAGTCGGCGCCCTATGGCGAGCTGGCGCGCTTTGCGTCGGCAACGCCACCCGGAACCGTCAAGCTCAAGGACAGCAAGGACTGGAAGGTCATCGGCCAGCCGGTGCCCCGGCTGGACCTGCCCGGCAAGGTGGATGGCTCCGCGCAGTTCGGGCTGGACGTGCGCCTGCCCGGCATGAAATACGCGGTGCTTCGGCTCTGCCCGATGCTGGGCGGATCGCCTGGCCGCGTGAACGCGAATGCGGCGCTCGCATCGCCGGGGGCCGAGCGGCTGGTGATGCTGCCGGCCTACGCGGGCTCGACCGCTGGCTTCGCCGTGATCGGAAGAAGCTATTGGCACGCGCGGCAGGCCGTGCAGGCCGTGGAAGTGGAGTGGCAGGCGCCGCCTGCGGGCGCGGCCGACACGCGGCGCATCGGGCCGGAGCTCCAAGCCGCGGTGCGCAGCGCCAGCGGCTTCGTCTTCCATGAGCAGGGGTCGGTCGCGGCTGCCGAAAAGGAGGCGGCGCGCAGTGTCGAGGCCTTGTACCAGGCGCCGTACCTGGCTCACGCCACACTGGAGCCGATGAACTGCACGGCGCGGGTAGCCGGCGGGAAGGTGGAGGTCTGGGCGCCGACGCAGGTGCCTGAAATGACGCGTGCGATCGCAGCGCGTGTGGCGGGGGTGTCGCCGGACGACGTCACCTTGCATGTCACGCTGCTGGGCGGCGGCTTCGGTCGCCGGCTCGAGGTCGACTACGTGGCGCAGGCAGTGCGCGTCGCGATGGACGCAGGCGGCGCACCCGTGCAGCTGATCTGGCCGCGCGAGGAAGACACCACGCATGATTTCTACCGGCCGATGAGTGTCGCCCTGCTCAAGGCGAGTTTCGGCGGCCGGGGGCAGGTCGACTCGATCAGGATCAAGTCGGCGGGCGATGCGATCACGCCCCGATGGCTCGAGCGTGGCATGCCTTCGCTCGCCGGTCCGGTGGACACGCCCGACAAGACGACCGCGGAAGGCCTGTTCGACCTTCCTTATGGCTTTGCCCACCAGCACATGGAGCATGTGGCCACGCGCATGGGAGTTCCGGTGGGGTACTGGCGCTCGGTGGGGCACTCGCACAACGCCTTCTTTTCCGAGTGCTTCATGGACGAGCTTGCGTTCGACGCGCGGCAGGACCCGGTGGAGTTCCGCCGAGCCCTCCTCCAAGGCGCTCCTCGCTACCTGTCTGTCCTGGAGCTGGCGGCGCGCCGGTCGGGATGGGGAACACCGCTTGCGCCCGGGCGCGCCCGGGGCGTGGCGCTGCACGAGTCGTTCGGCTCCATCGTGGCGCAGGTGGCGGAGGTGTCGCTGGAGCAGGGAGCCCCACGAGTGCACCGCGTGGTGTGCGCCATCGACTGCGGCGTGGTGGTCAACCCCGGCATCGTGGCCCAGCAGATGGAAGGTTCGGTGGTGTTCGGTCTGACGGCGGCCTTGCACGGGCGGATCGACATTCATGAGGGCGTCGTCCAGCAAGGGAACTTCCCGAGCTACCCCATGCTCACAATGGCCCGCGCACCGGTGGTGGAAACCTGGCTCGTTCCCAGCCAGCGCTCTCCCGGGGGTGTCGGAGAACCGGGAGTTCCGCCCTTGGCGCCCGCCGTGGCCAACGCGCTATTTGTCCTCACCGGCAAACGCCTGAGGTC